>Ga0210044_10002629_pt1 | contig 26461 bp, 21 predicted proteins | sample CryGey13umfilter_2_FD_183959 | JGI IMG/M metagenome (GOLD analysis project Ga0210044, IMG submission 183959) | Groundwater microbial communities from aquifer in Utah, USA - Crystal Geyser 4/9/14 3 um filter (SPAdes) (version 2) | ecosystem: Environmental > Aquatic > Deep subsurface >... | reverse complement strand
GTCTGTTTACAAACGAGTAGCTCATAAGTTTTTTTCAATATCATCAATAGTTTTATCAAAATCGGCAACATCCGTAGGATTTTTATAGTAATCGCTTAGCCGTTCATCAATGATTTGTTTTTGCCAAGAGGAAAGTTCTACCATATTTTTAGCTTCTTCCTTTTGCAAATCGGCATACTTTGTTTTTAAGGATTGCCATTCCTCAATAGAAATAAATACCCCTGTAGTGTTACCTCTGTTGTCGTGTATAAATTGTAGTGTCATGATATAAAAATTTAAGAAGCATAAGTTTGTTCGGTTCTACAATCTCTAATGTAGAGTAACAAATTTAACAAATATATAGTTATTTCAAGTCATTTTTTTATCATAATATTATAAAACCTTTCACATTCCACCCCCCGCTGCCGTAAGCGTCCCGCTTGTGGTCTATTATTTTCAAATCAAGCATAGAGTTACTAACCCTTTTTCATTACAAAAATCTTTTGCACTAATTTGTTTCCAACTTTAATCCTCATATTTCACCATTCACATTTCACCATTCACCTTTCACCATTCACCTTTCACCTTTCACCTTTCACCATTCACCATTCAAATATTTCTTCCACCACTTATTAAACACAATAATTGCCCAGACTGTTGCAGCTGTATCTTCTGGGTTTTTTGAATAAAGTTTTTCTTTTAATTCCTTTATAGCAATAGGATTAAATATTCCTTGTGCTTCTATAAAGGGTTGGCTTAACAAATCATTATCAATGGTAGAACGCAATTCATTTCTAAACCAACTTAATAAAGGTACTTCAAAACCGTGTTTTGGACGATTGTAAACTTCTTGAGGTAATTCTTCCCGAAAAGCATCTTGAAGTATCTTTTTTTTCATGCTTTCATTAATTTTAAAAGCCCTTGGTAAATTAAATGCAAAATTAACTACTTTATGGTCTAAAAAAGGAACACGCACTTCCAAGCCATTTGCCATGCTCATCATATCTACTTTTCGAAGCATATCATTGGTTAGCACCATTTTAGTGTCTGTATAAAGCACATCATTCAAATCACCCTCTTTGCGGATGTATTTCAGCAATTCTTCTTTGCGTTTTTTGTATTCAAAAGCAGTATCGCTCAATCGTTGGGGATTAAAAATCAACTCTTCTTTCAATAAATAATTGGCTTTTTCTTCGTTGATAATTGACGCCCAAAGCCAATATCGTTCCTTATTACTCAAGTTTGCTCCTTGGCTAAATTTATAAAATTGCCTGTTTAGGTTGGTAAATTTGTTGTTTCTCGACTTTGGTAAAAATTTCCACAATGGAAGTCCCATTTTAACAACTTGTTCTTTAATTCCCAAATGTCGAGCTTTAAACTCTGCATTATGCTTATTATATCCCGAAAAAAGTTCATCAGCACCATCTCCCGAAAGGGCAACAGTAACTTCCTTTTTGGTATATTTACTCAATATATAAACTGCAATAGCCGAAGAATCAGCAAAAGGCTCATCAATACTATCTATAATTTCATCTAAATGTGCATACATTTCGGCATTAGTCAACGAAAACACATGATGTTTGCTTCCAATTTTTTTAGCTACTGCATTTGCATAATGCGTTTCATCAAAGTAGGGTTCATCTTTAAATCCTATTGAAAAAGTATTCAAATCAGATTTATATTTTTTTGCAATTAAACTAATTATTGAGGAATCCACACCTCCACTTAAAAAAGTACCCACAGGAACATCTGCTACCAATCTTTTTTCAACCGATTCATGCATCAAATCATACAACATCTCTTTCGACTTTTCATAATTAGTTGCCGATTTTTGTAGCGTTTCATTCTTAGCGTAAGGAATACAATAATACTCCGTTTCTGTAATTTTTTTTATATCAAAAATATGTTCAATAAAAATAAAATTACCTGGTTTCAATTTTTTAACATGCAACAACATACTGTCATTTGAAGGTATATAATTGAATTGTAGATAATTAAAAAGAGATGCGTTATCAATTTTTTTATCAATATTAAATGTACATATCGCTTTTAATTCTGATGCGAAAATAAATGTTGTTCCATCGAAATAATAGACCAACGGTTTTATTCCCATTCTATCGCGAGCCATGAAAAGTGAATTTTCTTGCTTATCATAAACTGCAAAAGCGAAAAAACCATTTAATTTTTCTAAACAATCTTTTCCATATTTAATATAAAGATTCAACAGGACCTCTGTGTCACTTTGAGTTAAAAAAGACATGCCTTGTTGTTCTAATTCAGCTCTTAACTCTTTATAATTATAAATTTCCCCGTTAAAAATGAGTGTATAACGATTTAATCTATCTGAAAAAGGTTGGTTCGCTGCTTCTGAAGTATCAATAATAGAAAGTCGAGCATGACCTAAAGCAATTCCATCAAAAAGCATGGTGCTTTGAAAATCAGGACCTCTTTTAGAAAGTAGTTTTGTTGCTTGTTCAATTTTGTTGAGTTCCTTCTGTTGCGTTGAAATAATTCCTACTATACCACACATACTTCTTTTTATTGGATTGATTCGTTCGGTTTAAAGCTTCAAAAATACATTTTAAGAATATAAAGTTAAGTTTAATTTATATTCAAAACTATAAAATATTAGTCATACATTGCACTAAAATTTATAATCATGATAAAAAGAACTCTAACCGCTTTATTAATAATAAGCCAAGCCTATTTAGGTTTTTCTCAATCAAGTAAAAATATCAATTTATTGTCTAATTTAACTTTTCCTTCCTCAAGAGGCGATTTGAATGATATTTGGGGAATTAAAATAGGCCTTAATGAATATGCCCTTGTAGGATTACAAGGAGGTGTATCTATTGTTGATGTAACCAATGCAACCAATCCTGTAGAAGTTTTTTATGCTCCAGGAGCTAACTCCATTTGGAGAGATTTAAAAACATGGGATAATCATGTTTTCATTACCAATGAAACAAGTGGAGGTTTAATGATAATTGACCTCAATGCACTTCCTGGTACGTTAACAGCAGCTAATGTAACTAACTATACAGGAAGTACTTATCCATTTCAATCTGCTCATAATTTATACATTGATGAAAATGGAATTTGTTATGTTTTTGGAGCTGATAATGGTGTAGGTGGTGCAATTATGCTCGATTTATCTGTAAATCCTAAAGCCCCAATTGAGTTAGGAAGATACAATAGTTTTTATTTACACGATGGAGTTGTTAGAGGTGACACTCTTTGGGGTGCTGCTATAAATGATGGTTTTTTTATTGTGGTAGATGTTTCAAACAAAACAGCTCCAGTAAATATGGCATCACGAACCACATCAAGTTCTTTTACGCACAACATTTGGTTTTCTGATGATGGACAAACCGTTTATACTACTGATGAAGTAAGTAATGCTTTTATAGATGCCTATGACGTTAGTAATTTAACAAACATTACTTTTTTAGATAAAATTCAATCAAATCCAGGGCAAAATGTTATTCCTCACAATGCTCATTTTATGAATGATTACGTTATTACTTCTTATTATAGAGACGGAGTAGTTATTCATGATGTTAGCGATCCTTCTAATATGATAGAAGTTGGTCATTACGATACTTCACCTGCTTTTAGTGGCAATGGTTTTAATGGAGCTTGGGGGACCTATCCTTGGTTGCCTTCTGGAAATTTGTTGGTTTCTGACATAGAAAATGGTTTGTTTGTATTAGGACCAAATTATGTAAGAGCCGCTTATCTAGAAGGAAATATTACTAATTCTGTTACTTCAGCAGCACTTGATAATGTATTGGTTGAAATTGTTACAACAAACATTACAGCAACTTCTAATTTAATAGGAGATTATAAAACAGGTATTGCTGATGCGGGTACTTATGATGTTATTTACTCAAAATTTGGTTTTTTTCCTGACACGCTATTTAATGTTGCTTTAACCTCTGGAATTACAACCATAAGAAATGTTCAATTAGAACCTATGGTAAATTTCACTTTGCAAGGTCAAGTGCTTGAAAATGGAACTAACAATCCAATTGCAAATGCTCAGGTAAAAATTGAAAATAGTCAATTTTCAACCACAGTAACAACTGATGTAAACGGAAACTTTGCTGTTTCTAATTTTATTGCCACAACCTATGAAGTTTCTATTGCTCATTGGGGTCATGAAAACATTTGTTTATCCAATCAAATGTTGAATTCAACAGGAAACCCTTATACATACACCTTAAACGTAGGCTACTATGATGATTTTGATTTTGATTTAGGATGGACAACATCAACATTAAATAACCCAACATCAGGTTTTTGGGAAAGAGATATTCCTGTCGGCACATTTTTGCAAAGTATTCCTTCTAATCCTGGAAATGATATTCCTACTGATTGTGGCAACCAAGCCTACGTTACTGGTAATGGCGGAGGTGGTGCTGGAAGCGATGATATTGATGGAGGAACAGTTATTTTAACTTCACCTATTTTTGATTTGTCTTCACAAACTGATCCTTACGTACACTTTTCTCGTTGGTTTTTTAATGCTGGTGGTTCTGGAAGTCCTGACGATTCTATGGTGGTTATTTTATCCAATGGTACAACCACTGCTCGAATTGACTATGCAGATGCAAATACACCTAATTTTTCTACATGGGTATCTAAAAGCATTAAAATATCTAATTTTTTAACTTCTACTAACACCATGCAATTGATTGTTAAAGCAACAGACGAAGGTCAAGGACATATTGCAGAAGCTGGTTTTGATGGTTTTTTCGTAATTGATTCTGCTGCAGTTTCAGTAGCTGAAAATACACTTAAAAATAACATAAATATTTATCCAAATCCTTTTAATGATGTATTAAATATAACTATTGATTATTCAGAATTTACAATCCTCAAAGCTGAAATTTATGACATTACAGGAAAATTAAAACAAACACAAACTGTTTTAAACCAAAGCAAATTGCAAATCAAAACCAATTATTCCGCTGGAATTTATTTCATAAGGATTTATGGTGATGATGTTTTGTTGAAAACTGAAAAGGTAATACGATTTTAACTTTTTTTGAAAAAAATTATTAATTTGAGGTAATTGCTGAAAGTCAATTACCTCAATTCGTTTAAAAAGGATGAAAAAAACACTACTTTTTATATTCCTGCTCTACTCTTCTTCTTTTTTAGTTGCTCAAGAAGTGCTAAAACTAAATGAAGGTGAACAACCTGCAAAAGCGACATTATCCCAACTGAATTGGTTGGTAGGTTATTGGAAAGGAGAAGGTTTTAATGGTGAATGTGATGAAATTTGGATGCCACAAACCGATAATACCCTACAAGGAATTTTTCGATTCTCCAAAGAAGGAAAAATAAATTTTACCGAATACATGGTGATTGAAGAAAAAGACAGCACATTGGCTTTGAAACTAAAACATTTTAGCAAAGACCTTTCTGCTTGGGAGGAAAAAGAAAAATGGATTACTTTTAATTTGGTGAAAATAGAAAATCAAACCGCCTATTTTGATGGATTAACCTATCACCGAGAAGGAGATAAGTTAACCATAAGTTTAAAACTTACTTCCGACAAAAAAACATGGATTGAAGAATTTAAATTCACTAAAACTTCTTTTTAATCTCTAGTCTTGATGTTCTCTACCTTTTATCTTGTTATTTTGATACTCTTTATCAAGAGCAACGTCCTCTTCTAGTAATTTTTTAGAAGGTGCTTTTTCGAGTAATTCATCTAAATTAGGCTGACCAGCATTAACCCATGCAGTGTACCAATAGCTTCCTACTTTCACAATAGATTCGATTAGCCTTCTTTCAACCATACCATTTAGTTTTTGATGGTATCTATTAGAATACTCTTCAGAATAAACTTTCATTATTGCTGCTCCTCTATTTTCTACACTGTATTTTCTATCTTGAGGGAATTCATCATTTAATTGTTTTTCAATGTCTAAAACTGAATCTTTGGCGGTAAAACTTTCTTTAACAACATCCCACACGTCATTTTGAACATCATCAACATATTTAGCTCTTCCAACAAAATAATCATACTCTTGATGTTTGAGTTCGGGCAAACGAGATTCCCAAAAGCCATGAATACCTTTTTGGTTAGTGAGTTGTCCGTTATAATTTTTGGTAGTATGAAGTGGTACATGCGAATCGCCAATATAATGTCCTAAATCGGCAGAAACTTTCAAAATCTTATCATAATCTTTAGCTTCAAATGCTTTTGTTAAACGGATAACCATCACATTAACATGCCAAGGCACAATTCCATATTCTTGCAAGGTATCTTCCGAAAATTTCAGAACAGCATCATTCCATTTTCTAGGAACTATTTCAAAAGGGTCTGAACCATAATGTTCATAATGATCTATATCAATGTAGTGTCGGGGTGCTTCTCCCTCAACAGCATAACGTCTTTTATCAGGATCAACAGCGTGTTCTGTAATGTATTCAATGTTTTTTTTATAAAACTTAATCATTTCTGGAGGCAATGTAAAAACTGCCATTCGATTTATTTTTTTATGCCCGAAAAAACCCCAAGAATAGATAGTAGGTTGTTGGTAAAAAAACAATATTCCACTAAAGATTATTAATCCGACACTAATTTTGAAAAGAAACTTCATAAACAAAGAATTTAAACTTTTTCAAAATTAAGGAATAATTCAATGTTTTTTTTACTCCAAAAAAATAAGATGCAAAAGTTAATTTTAATTTAACCCAGAAAATTAACTTCGTTGAACTCGCAAGCTCGGTTCACAAATTTTCTACGATATAAGTAATATCAACAAATTTAGCAATTTTCAATAACCCAAATTTGGGTATTACTATTCCGATAATTATCGGAAAGGATTAACCGCTTTGCTTCCCACAGTCCTTCGCACATTCATACAATTCGCTTCGCTTTTGCATGAATAAAGCGGGTTAACTCACAGCACTAAGTGGACTTTCAATTTTGTGAACTTCTAACTTGTTTCCTTTTAATATGGGAACTAACTTACTCTGATTTAAGGTAAGGCAGCATACTATATCCTCTTCTAAATTAAGATTGCTAAGTCTTTTCCGATGAGAGGATTCTCCTAAAAATTGATATAGATTTCCTTTTGCATTTTCATATAAGTTTAAAGCAGCAATTGCACTATCAGCTAAGTCATGAAATCGAATATTTTCAGCAAGTTTTTCAACTACAGCTCCTGCAAAAAGGGTGTCTTCTAAATTAAATCTTTCTTTCCACCCTGCACAAAGCAGTAACACATCTTTGTCTTCTTTTTCTATAAAATCACAAACTGCATCTAAATTATAAAAAGACCCAATAATTACTTGTTGAGCATTTTTAGCAACATCAATGGCTTGCGTTCCGTTTGTGGTGGTTAGTACTATGGTTTGGTCTTTATATTTTCCTTTTTGAAACGTGAGTGGTGAGTTACCAAAATCAAATCCATCAATTACTTCAGCGTTTCTTTCTGCACCCACCACATAGCCTTTTTGTTTATATTCAGTAGCTTCTTCTATTGTTGCCACAGGAATTACTGCTGCTACTCCATCTTCAAATGCTGCACAAATAGCTGTGGTAGCTCTAAGCACATCAATCACTACAACAATACAGTTCCTATTATCAAAGTAGATAGGAAATAGTGTTGGTGAAAAACACACTTCTACTTTGTTTTTGGTTTGTGAAGAAATTTCGCCCATTTGATTTGGAGATTGTGTTTATCTGTAATGTCAAGAGACTGAACTGTAAAGTTCAAATTCAAGGCTTTCGAAGTTTTGAAAATCAGGAGTTTACTTTCGTAAATGACTGGTTTTTAAAACAAGAATAACGAAGAAGTTGGGCTTTACAGACAGACTCTAATTATTGTAAAAAGGTGTTTTCACAACACTAGCTTTTATTTTTTTATCTCTAATCAAAATATAAATTTCGGAACCTAATTTAGAAAATGCTGTTTTCACATAACCCATTCCTATTGCTTTATTGAGTGATGGTGATTGTGTTCCTGAAGTTACTACTCCTATTTCATTTCCATTAGCATCAACAATTTTGTAATCGTGACGAGGAATACCTCTTTCTATTAATTCAAAACCTACTAATTTTTTAGCTACACCTTGTTCCTTTTGTTTTTTCAAATTTTCGGCATTTACAAAATCTTTAGTAAATTTAGTTATCCAACCCAAACCAGCTTCTATTGGTGAAGTTGTGTCGTTAATATCATTTCCATATAAGCAAAAACCCATTTCTAAACGAAGGGTATCCCTACAAGCTAATCCAGCCATTTTTAGTCCTACAAGTTTTCCTGCTTCTTGGATTGCATTCCAAATTTTTTCTGCATCTTTATTATAAAAATAAACTTCGTACCCTCCTGCTCCTGTGTAGCCTGTAGAAGAAATAATTACATTTTCCACTCCAGCAAATGTTCCTTGTTGCACGGTGTAATAAATCATATCTAAACTCATGTTAGTTAGCGGTTGAAGCACTTTTTGTGCATTTGGACCTTGAACTGCTAACAACGAAATTGAGTCAGAAATATTTTCTATTGCTACATGGTTTGTATTGTGTTTTACCACCCAGTTCCAATCTTTTTCAATATTAGCTCCGTTTACAACTAACATATAATTGTCTTTTCCCATTTTATAAACCAACAAATCATCTACAATTCCACCATCATTATTCGGAAAACATGAATATTGTACTTTTCCTGTGTCTAATACAGAAGCATCATTTGAAGTTATGCGTTGAATCAACTCTAATGCTCCTTCACCTTTAATGGTAAATTCTCCCATGTGCGAAACGTCAAACATTCCTACATTGTTCCGTACATTCAAATGCTCATCAATTAACCCTGTATATTGCAAAGGCATATTAAATCCTGCAAATTCAACCATTTTTGCACCCAAATCAATGTGTTTTTGTTTTAGGGTAATGTCTTTAATTTCTATAGTTTCCATAATTAGTTTGTTATTGGTAAAAAAAAAACAAATGTAGAAATAAATATGCTTCTATTAAAAAAAAACAGATAGATTTACTAAAAACAAAGTAATAAAAAAACGAACTATTGCAAACTTATGCTAATCTAAAACGATTAATTATCTTTGCTGCTCAATAAAAAAGATGGTATTTTTTGTTAACGGTCGGTTTCTTACCCAACATCCTACGGGAGTGCAGTTTTTTGCTCAAGAAATTTGCAACGAATTACAGGTAAATTCTACCATCGTTTTGCTTACTCCAAAAACCAGATTAAACAAAAACTATTCGTTGGAAAACAAAAACATCAAACAAATTGGTATTTTTAAAGGTCATCTTTGGGAACAAATTAGCTTGCCTTGGTTTTTGTTTTGGCAAAAAAACTGGTTTTTATTTAATTTTTGCAATACGGCTCCACTTTTTATAAGAAACCAAGTTGTTACCGTTCATGATTTAGCTTTTATGCGAAAAGAAAAATGGTTTGACCCTGTTTTTAAAATGGCGTATCAATTTTTAATCCCCAACATCCTTAAAAAAAGCAAGGTTGTGGTTACTGTTTCTGAAACTATAAAAAAAGAAATGGAAGCCTATTTTCAGCTTCCTTCAACAAAAATTGGTGTGCTTACCAACAAAATAAGTGCTGCTTTACTAACTGCTTCTCCAACATCACCCAACAGTTCAATTATTGAAAATGAGTATTATTTAATGGTTGGTTCCGATAATCCTCGTAAAAATTTTGCTTGGGTAGAAAAACAATTTACAACACATTTCCCTACCAAAACACTTGTAATTGTTGGTAGTAATCATCAAAGTTTTTCGGCAACCGAAAAAATAGATGCTTCAACTATTTTACGCATTTCATCTGCTTCGGCAAATGAATTGGCTTGGCTCTACAAAAATGCCATTGCGTTTATAAACCCTTCAATTTATGAAGGTTTTGGTATTCCAAACATTGAAGCAATGTATTTTAATTGTCCTATTTTGTGTTCAGATATCCCCATTTTTAGAGAAGTTTGTGAAGAAGCAGCAATCTATTTTGAGCTTAATAATAGTACTAATTTTATAAAAAAAATTAATGAATTAGAAAAAATTGATATTTCTGATTTTGAAGTTTTAGCTAAAAAAAGAATCGAATTTTATCAAAATAAAAATAGGGTGGAAACACTTTTAAAATTAATAAAAAAATGAAAGTAGCATTTGTTCAAGATTGGTTGGTTGTTGATGGTGGTGCTGAAAAAGTGGCTAAAGAAATCATCAACTGTTTTGATGCTGTTTCCATTTTTAGTTTAATTGATTTTTTATCAGACAAAGACCGAGAAGAAATTTTAGGAGGGAGAAAAAGTACCACCTCTTTTTTACAAAAATTTCCGAATGCAAAAAATGGATATAGAAATTATTTTCCTCTTTTCCCAACAGCAATTGAAAGCTTAGATTTTTCGGGGTTTGATTTAATTATTTCGTCCTCTTATGCAGTTGCAAAAGGAATTAAAACAACTAAAAATCAAACACATATTTGCTATTGCCACTCCCCTATCCGTTATGCTTGGGATTTGGAAGATGAATACCTTTCGCACGTTGGTTTTTTTAAGCGAACTGTTGCCAAAATTTTTTTAAGTTACATTCGGAAATGGGATGTAAAAACCGCCAACAGAGCCACGCATTACCTTACCAACTCACACTATGTTGCAGAACGCATCAAACGGATTTACAACCGAGAAGCAACCGTAATCTATCCGCCTGTTGATACAACTAGTTTTGCTTTTGAGTCGCAAAAAGACAACTACTATTTTACCTCAGCTCGGATGGTTGCTTACAAAAAAATGGATGTGATTGTAAAGGCTTTTGCGGAATTACCAGAACTTAAATTAATTGTTTCGGGCGATGGTCCAGAATTAGAAAAATTAAAACAATTAGCCACTAAAAATGTTGAATTTATTGGTTTTGTAGAAAAATCTTCACTTATTCAATCTATGCAAAAAGCCAAGGCGTTCATTTTGGCTGCCGAAGAAGATTTTGGAATTACCAGCATTGAAGCCCAATCGTGTGGAACACCTGTTATTGCTTATAAAAAAGGAGGTTATCTAGAAACAGTAGTAGAGCAAAAAACAGGCTTGTTTTTTGAACATCAAACACCCGAAAGCATTGCAAAATCTATTCGTAGTTTTGAAGCATTAAAAACACCTTTCAATGCTGTTGATTTTAAAACTAATGTGGAAAAATTTAGTATTGAACGATTTAGAAAAGAATTTAAAACATTTTTAAGCCAACATGGTTTCCCAACAAACAAGTAAATATTATTTTTTTGCAACATTAATTTTAGCTTGCTTTCCTTTGTTTAGCATTAAAATAACTTCGTTGGTTATTGGTGTTTGGGTAATTTTTGCTATCATCTTTGGAATTATACATTTTAAAACCACACAGCGAATTTCGGTATTCCAACTTGGAATTCAACTTGCTTTGTTTATTTTGTTGGCTCTTTGGTGCGTTATTGATGGCTCATCATCGGCTAATTATTTATTGGAAAAATCGATGAGTTTAGCGTTATTTCCTATTGCTTTTTATTTATCTCCCTTCAAATTTTCAACAAAACAAATCACTAAAATTGAACTCATTTTTTCTGCTGCAACCATGTTAATTGTTGCAATAGGAATTTTGATGACATTTATTGAAATTTTTTCCTTATTAGAAAAAGGTTCTGTGGCATCTATGTATCAGCAAATAGCCAATTCACCCGATTTTTATTTTTATTTTCGCACTGGATTTGAAAAATACGTAAAACTTCATCCTACTTATGCATCTCTTTTTTTAGGATTATCATTTTTGTTTATTTTAAAATATCTTTTAGCCAACTACGCTTCATTAAAAATTATTCAGCGTTTAATTTTTATCTTGTTACTAAGCATTGTCATTTTATTTCAAGCACTTTTGGCATCTCGAACACCCTTTGCAGCAACATTATTTGGTGCATTGTTATTATGCTACTTCCAATTAAAAAGAAAAATAATCATTGTGTACTTACTCTTGGGCGTTGCTTGTTTAAGCACACTACTTTATTTTACAGTACCTTCATTTGCAGCACGTTTTGCCGAAATTTCGGTAACTAATACTGCAGTTCCTCAAGAAGGATTAGGTGATTCTTTTAACGTACGCTCTGGCATTTTAACATGTAGTTTTGAGTTGATAAAAAACAATTGGTTAATAGGAATAGGGCCTGGAAATGTACAACCTTTTCTCAATGCTTGTTATATGGAAATTTCTCCAACTGCTTATGAAAATATGAACTACAACACGCACAATCAATTTTTGGGTTATTGGGCTGCACTTGGTGTGTTGGGACCCTTGTTTTTGTTGTTATTTTTAATACAACCCATTTGGAAAGGAATTAAAGCAAAAAATACATTTCCATTAATTATTGGACTATTCTTTTGTATTTGTTTTCTAACAGAAAACACCCTATCGAGGCAACATGGAATTGTTCCTTTTGCATTTTTTATGTGTCTTTATTTTAATGATATAACCTATAAAGAAAAACATAATCCTAAAAAAAACATATAAAACTTTACAACTAATAACATAAGAGTAACTATATTTGTAGCTTAGATGAAACGAGCCATGCTAAAAAGTTTAACAAACAGGAGAATGATTATTGGCGACTTCCATGTGTCCGAAAAAAACAATGAAATAAACACATGAAAAAAAGTGATAGAATTATATTAAACCCCACCCAGTTTGATCTTACCATAAAAAGACTTTCGCATCAATTAATAGAAAACTATACCGATTTTTCCGATACAGTTATCATTGGACTTCAACCAAGAGGTACTTTTTTGGCTGAACGCATAAAAAAAGAACTCCAAACCATTGATAAAAAAATTAAAATTGATGTCGGTGCATTGGATGTTACCTTTTTTAGAGATGATTTTAGAAGACAAAATCAACCCATAATTCCTAATAAAACAGAAATTAATTTTATTATTGAAAACAAACGAGTAATCCTGATGGATGATGTGCTTTTCACTGGCAGAACCATTCGTGCTGGCTTGGATGCTATGCTGGCTTTTGGAAGACCAAAAACAGTTGAGCTGCTTGTTTTAATTAACAGAAGATATAAAAGACATCTTCCCATCCAAGCTGACTATATTGGAAAAAATGTTCATTCCATTGTTTCGGAAAGAGTGAAAGTGAATTGGAAAAGTACCGACAAAGAAGATAAAGTAATTTTATATACACCTGAGTTTTGATGTGTGAACGACTAATGACTAATGACTAATGACTAAAATGACTAAACTAAGCACCAAACATTTATTAGGAATAAAATACCTTCAGAAAGAAGACATTAACCTGATTTTTGAAACTGCTGATCATTTTAAACAAGTCATAAATCGCCCCATTAAAAAAGTACCTTCCTTGCGAGATATTACTATTGCCAATTTATTTTTTGAAAACTCAACCCGAACTAAACTGTCATTTGAATTAGCCGAAAGACGTTTATCTGCCGATGTTATTAACTTTGCATCATCGAGTTCGTCTGTTACCAAAGGCGAAACCTTAATTGATACGGTAAACAACATTCTTTCTATGAAAGTTGATATGGTGGTAATGCGGCACCCAAACCCAGGAGCTGCTTATTTTTTATCTCAACACGTTGATGCAAAAATTATAAATGCTGGCGATGGTGCTCACGAACATCCTACACAAGCATTATTAGACGGCTATTCCATTCGAGAAAAATATGGCGATTTAAAAGGTAAAAAAATAATAATTGTAGGCGATGTTATTCATTCCAGAGTGGCTTTATCAAACATCTTTTGCCTACAAAAAATGGGAGCAATAGTTAAAGTTTGTGGTCCTTTAACTCTTATTCCAAAATACATTTCATCATTAGGTGTTGATGTAATAACAAATCTAAAAGACGCTTTAGAGTGGTGCGATGTGGCAATGATGTTGAGAATTCAATTGGAACGACAAAACATAAAATACTTTCCTTCTATTAGAGAATATACCCTTTTATATGGGCTGGATAAAGCATTATTAGATAGTTTATCTAAGAAAATAACCATCATGCACCCAGGACCAATAAACAGAGGTGTAGAAATTTCGTCAGATGTAGCCGACAGCAATCAATCTATTATCTTGAATCAAGTAGAAAACGGTGTTGCCATTCGTATGGCAGTGCTTTATTTGTTGGCAGGGCGGATTGATTGATTAATGTGTGAATTATTTAATGTGTAAATGTTTGGATACCGAATAACCGACAACTGTGAACTAATAACCATTAACTTTTAACAAATAATCAATAACTTAAAACTAAACTCATAAACTTTTAACCTTTTAAACTAACATTAAACTTTAAACATATAAGCATGAAAGCAGTAATAAAAACAGAAAAAGGAGACATGACCGTAGAATTTTACGAAAAAGATGCTCCTAAAACAGTAGCAAATTTCACAACCTTAGCAAAAAAAGGTTTTTATGATGGATTAACTTTCCACAGAGTACTTCCTGATTTTGTAATTCAAGGTGGATGCCCTGATGGAACAGGTGCTGGTGGTCCAGGATATGCTATCGATTGTGAATTAGATGGTGAAAACCAATACCACGACAGAGGTGTTTTATCTATGGCTCATGCCGGAAGAAACACAGGAGGTTCTCAATTTTTTATTTGCCACAGTAGAAACAATACTGCTCACCTAGACAGAAACCACACTTGTTTTGGTAAAGTGGTAGAAGGTGTTGACATCATTGATGATATCAGACAAGGTGATAAAATTTTGAAAATTGAGATTTTGTAAGTTAATTTTTTTTTATGCTTAAAGATTCAGGCAAATGGAAAAATTAATAAAACCAGCATATTTCAAAATATGGAAATCTATGTTAGATGTAGATATTCAAAAGGAGTTTTCCGCTATTGAAAAAACAAAATTAGAAACGCATAGCTTTACGTTTTACACCTCTGTTTCGGTAATGTCGTCATCAAAAATAGAAGGCGAACAAATGGAAATAGACAGTTACGTAAAACACAAAATGCTGAATGTAGAATATTTATCGGAATTAACTGAAAAACCGAACGATTTATACAATGCTTATCTGTTTGCAAAAGAAAACAAACTTAACCAAAACAATTTTTCACATGCACATCAGCTAATTGCTGCTCACTTGTTGCCCAAAAACCAAAGAGGAGCTATCCGAAAAACGGAAATGCTGGTTATGGAACATAAAACGGGCAGAATACAATATGAAGCAGCCCCATTAAGTATTGTAAAAGACAGTTATTCTGAATTGTGGGGTGAAATTGAAAACCTGTTAAAACAAAAACTCACAATTGAAGAAGTTTTTTATTATGCCTCATTTATTCATTTGGCTTTTGTAAATATTCATCCGTTTGGAGATGGTAACGGAAGAATTTCACGCTTGCTTGAAAAATGGTTTTTAGTAGAAAAATTAGGCGAAAGAGCATGGTACATACCATCAGAAAAATACTATTACAAGAATGTAACCAATTATTATAAAAACTTAGCAAGATTGGGTTTGTTTTATGAAGCATTAGATTATGACAAATCAGTATCCTTTTTACTTATGCTTCCTCAATCATTAAATTTTGAAAAATAAACAATGAAAATAAAAAAATAGTTATACGATGCACAAAACACAAACACAAACACTAGTTGAAATGCTTGAATTGTCGAGAGAGTTAACCAAATTTTACCTTTCGCACTTAAAAGGAAAAGACGAACATAAAATTTTTGAAATTGATGGCAAACAATTTAATAGTATTAGTTGGTTGATTGCTCACATTACTGTTTCAGAAAATTGGTTACTATTGGTTTGCACTGGTGGCGAAAAAGTTGCCATTCCTTGGGCTAGACAATATGGATTAGGAAGTGAGCCACCTAAAAAGGAAGATGCTCCTTCGTTTGAAGAAATTTTGAAATACTTTAAAGAAGTACACCAAAAAGCAATAAACTACGTTAGTAAATTAACGGATGAAGATTTGGCAAAACCAACTGCCAACGGAACAAATTTTGGAGGAGAAGATAGTGTTGGAGCAATTATAAAACACGCTATCCGACACGAATGTGTACACGCTGGTCATTTGAGTTGGTTATGCAAATTGTTCGATGTGAAAACTATATAAAAAGGTGTAGGGGTTAGTAGTTAGGCGTTAGTTTGATGTTCAATCCCTAACTACTAATCCCTAACTACTAATCCCTAAAAATCTTATGAAACAACTCTCTTTCTTACTTTCATTTTTTATTGTTACGTCCCTATTTGCACAAGAAAAATACCAAGGCTTGCTTTGGGAAATATCTGGAAATGGGTTAGAAAAAAACTCCTACATCTATGGGAATATGCATGTGAGTGGAAGAATTGCCTTTCATTTGGGAGAAGAGTTTTTTGATGCCATTAAAAGTGTTGATGCCATTGCATTAGAATCGAACCCAATTATGTGGTTGGATGAAATTTTAGGCTCGGAATATGCCAATAATTATTTGGGTAACTATGCTATTGACAACCAACCATACAAAGGATTTTATCAAGATGCTTTTAAATTAAAAAAAATAGATAATCAAGCACTTGCCTATGAAATTTCTTCCGATCATTATTTAGCAAACTGGTTGCTTTATAGAGAAAACAAAGCCAATTCCGATTTTGAAGAAGAAACCTTTTTGGATATGTTTATTTATCAAGCGGCAAGCAAAAACAATAAACCTATTTATAGTTTAGAATATTTTGAAAAAACAGATAAATTGACACGGCTAGCTTATCTTCCAGATATGGAAGACAAAGAAATGCCTGATTGGTTAAAAAAAATGACGAAAGAAAAATCAGAGTATGATTTAATTTCAGATGCCTACCGAGCCCAAGATTTAGACATGATAGATTCTTTACAATCAGCTCTTTCAACCTATAACAACATAAAATATATGCTCTATGAAAGAAATATTATTATGGCATTAAATATTGACTCTATAATAAAAACGAACACCAGTTTATTTATAGGAATTGGAGCAGCTCATTTACCCAAAGACAAAGGCGTTATTAATTTATTAAGACAAAAAGGATATACCGTAAAAGCCCTGCCTGTTACCATCTCAAAAAAATCGAAAGACGAAATCGAAAATTTTCATAAAAAGAAAAAACAATTGCCCTATCTCAATGAATTTGAAACTGAGTTTTTCTCTTTAAAAGTACCAGGAAAAATGTACGAGACACCTTCATTAAATCATCAACGCTTGTTTTTTTCGCCTGAACTCACAAATGGTTCTTTTTTCATGGTTAACCAAATTAGCACCTATACTTATTTTAACCAAACAAATTCAGCAAATTATGAAGTAAAGATAGACAGTCTTTTATTTGAAAATATTCCTGGGAAAATCATTTCAAAAACACCAATAACTAAAGATGGTTTTAAAGGAATTGATGTGCTGAATAAAACAAAGTCAGGTAATTATCAACGCTATCAATTTGTTTTCACCCCACTAAATATCTTTATTTTTAAAATGGGCGGAAAAGATAATTTTGTTGAAATTGAAGGAAATCAATTTTTTAACACCATAAAAATGAAACCCATAACTAAAGACTGGAAAAAAATTCAGCCTTTAAAAACAGATTTTGAAGTGGAGGTGCCTAATTATTATAACATTAAAAATAACACAAAAATAGCATCTCTTTATGGACATACTGAAATAGAGGCTTATGATGATGATGATAAAAATTATTACTTTTTGAAAAAAGCTTCTTTGTTTGATACTAAATTTATTGAGCAAGACAGTTTTGAGTTACACAGAATTGCAGATATGTTTTTGAAAGAGTTGAAAATTGACTCATCAATTAAAGAAATGGATTTAATCAATGGGTATCCTTCTCTTTTAGCTTACTGTCCTTCAAAAGACAGCACTTCCTTCATCTCTTTAAAAATAATTATAAAAGGTGCATATTATTACTTGTTGGCAAACGTATCTCCTACATACAAAAAATCTAACCCATTCTTTGAATCATTTACATTTACAGATTTTTCATACACTTTTGATTTTAAAGAAAAGATAGATTCTAATATGCAATTCAAGGTAAATTCAAACTACATATCTCCTGGTGATTTCGAACAATTATTTGAAATTGAAAATGCAAAAAAGAAAGCAAAAAAAGAGACTAAGGATACTGATTTTGAATACAAATATAAAACTGAAAATTATTATTCAGAAAATTTTGAACGTATTGCTGTTGAATTTATTAAAGAACATCATTACAAACAATATTTAAGCTTAGATTCCTTGTGGAACAAAGAAATTAATTACATAAAAAAAGAAAATAAATTAATTGTTTTAGACAAAAAATATACACAAAAAGACAACATACATTATTTAGATGTTATTTTTGGCGACACCAACAGTATAAGAACCATTAAAACACGAATAATTCTTAAACACGGAGCGGTTTACGTGTTAAAAACCACCTCAGATTCTTTAAGTAAACCGAGTAAGTTTATAGAAACCTTTTTCAAAACATTTACACCTTCAGATTCTCTCATTGGAAACGCTGTATTAGCCAGCAAATCTAACTTGTTTTTTGAAGCCTTGAATGGAACAGATAGCCTTGAAAAAGAGCGAGCGTTAAAATCGGTGAAAAAGAAAATTATTTTTTCTGAAAAAGATGTTGATAGAATTATAGCTATTATAAAGGATTATCCGTTTCCAGAAAATCATATTGAATCTAAAAAGCAGTTAATTATAGATTTAGGAGAATTAAATAGTCCAAAAATAATTCCTTTTTTAGAACAACTTTATCCAGTTGTTGAAGACACGGCTATGTATCAATTAGCTATTTTAGAAGCACTTATTAAACAAAAAAACAAAAGTGCCTTAGTAAAATTTACAAAATTACTCGATTATGACATTCCATTAGGAAGTAAAGGAGATGACATCAATTCCTTATTTTACTCATTTAGAGACAGTTTAGTATTAGCTGAGGTTGTTTACCCACAACTACTAAACTTTACTTTTGTTTCTGATTACAAAAAACCTATATATAACTTATTAGCTCAATTGGTTGATAGCAACTACATCAAACCAAAAAAATACACCAAATATTATAAACAAATTCTGAGAGAAGCAAAAATTGAATTAAAAAGCCAAATAAGCTACGAACAAGCTCAAAGAGCTAAACAAAAAGATAAAACTTCTTACTATTACTCAAGTTACAGAAATGAAGGCAATCAAACTTTAGTAACCTATTCCAAATTATTAATTCCATTTTACACAAAAAAAGAAGTTAAAGCCTATTTTGATAAATTAAGAACAGTTCAGGATTACCAATTACTTACAGACATAAATTGTAAATTAGTATCAAACGATATTGGAGTAACCAAAGAAGTATGGAACTATTTGGCTGATGATGTAATTAATTATGCCTACCTCTATCAAGAACTTGAAAGGATAAAAAGATTAGATTTATTTCCAAAAAAAGAAAATATGCAGCTTGAAATAGCCAAATCAATCTTATATCAAAAAAGTTTTAATTTTAATGAAGATAGCTTGGAATTTATCTCAACAAAAGTGGTAACCGTGCAAAACGAAACAGGTAATGTTTATTTCTTTAAAAGCAAAAAACCTAAAGACGACAATTGGAAACTTGATTATACTGGACTCCAACCATTAAGTGAAATCGAAGTTAAAATTGAAGATGTTGTAACCAAAAAAGGAGAGAAAATCTTAAAAGATAAAAATATGGAAGAACTAATTAATGAAAAAATTAAATCCATAGAAATAATAGGCCACAAAAGAGCTAGAGAAGAAGATGACGGTAGCAGTTATTTTGATTTCTTTTAAAATTATTATCCTTTGTTACGTTTTTATTTCTAATAATTGTTGTCATTTAAAAAAAAGTATTAAATTTGCGTCCCCTTAAAAAAACATTCGACTTAAAAATAAAGAAATGAAAAAAGAAATACATCCAGAAAATTACAGATTAGTTGTTTTTAAAGACATGTCAAATGAATATTCTTTCATTTGCAAATCTACTGCAAACACAAGCGAAACAATTAAATGGGAAGATGGAAATGAATATCCAGTTGTTAAATTAGAGATTTCACACAAATCACACCCCTTTTACACTGGCAAAAACCAAGTGGTAGATACTGCTGGTAGAATTGATAAATTCAAAACTAGATACGGAAAACATACAAAATAATACATTCCTCGATTTGAAACATAAAAATCCTTCTGTTTACTCAGGAGGATTTTTTATTTTTGTACTTTAGTGATTTATAAGTTTAATGTCTAACACCATAGAAATGAATCTCGTATTTTTTGAAGAAAACAGAAAAGCATTTTTGCCATTAGTTTTTACCAAACCATTAGCAAAAATCAGAATAGGAATACTCACTATAGAAGAAAAATGGGGCTACTTTTTTAATCAAAAAAAAACGACACTATCCTATCTTACTGAAGATTATTTATCCAAAAAATATCCCCTAACTACCCAAAAAGAAAATCTATTTATCAACGCTCAATTTTTGCCTACTAAAGAGCTCATTGCTTTTATTCAAGCTGAAATTAATCTGAATGAAGCATTCGTAGTGGATGGAGTAATAGTTGTTGCCAAATGCGATATAGCTACTTTCAATGCAGGTAATTTTGAAACGATTGTTGATATTTCTGATTTTAAATTAACTGAAATAACCCATTGTACAGATATTTTCACAAAAAACCACCTTGCCATTCAACAAGATTTTGAGTTACTTACTTATGGAAGAACGTCAGAAAAAATAAGTGAAACAAACACAATAATTGGCACAGCTATTTTCATAGAAAAAGGAGCAAAAGTAGAAGCTACAGTTTTGAATGCAACAGATGGTCCTATTTACATAGGTAAAGATGCTGAAATAATGGAAGGAAGCCTCATTAGAGGTCCATTTGCATTGTGTGAACACGCTACTGTGAAAATGGGGGCAAAAATTTATGGAGCTACCACCATTGGTCCACATTCAAAAGTAGGTGGAGAAGTTACAAACAGTGTAATTCAAGGCTATTCTAACAAAGGACATGATGGGTTTTTAGGAAATTCTGTTATTGGTGAATGGTGCAACTTAGGAGCTGACACCAATAATTCCAACCTAAAAAACAACTATGGGGAAGTAACTCTTTGGAGCTATCAAACCAATAAATTAGAGCCAACTGGATTGCAATTTTGCGGATTAATTATGGGCGACCATTCTAAATGCGGTATAAACACCATGTTCAATACAGGTACAGTTGTGGGAGTTTCTGCAAATATTTTTGGAGGCGGATTTCAACAAAAATTCATTCCTTCTTTTTCGTGGGGTGAAAGTGCAACTTTTCAATTAGAAAAAGCTTTTGGTGTTGCTGAGAAAGTAATGGAAAGAAGAAAAATTACGCTTTCAGAAGTTGATAAAGACATATTAACTGCCATATTTGAGCAAACAAAAGTATTAAGAAAATAATTCCGCCAAAATTTCCGATTTTAACGATTGGCACAACCATTGACATTTTAGCTTTTTTGAAAAGTAACCCATTATAATATATTTAACTTTCACAAATACTATGAACGATAATTTCAACTTTGAAAATTTAGCTATTTCCAACATAATTGACGATGACACCGAGTTTCTTCCTTTATTATCAAATGACGATGAAGAACAAATTAACGCTGAAGAAACACCAAAAGAACTTCCTCTTTTGCCACTTAGAAACACTGTTTTATTTCCAGGAGTAATTATTCCAATTACAGTGGGAAGAGATAAATCCATTAAATTAATTAAAGAAGCCTACAATGGTAACAAAACATTAGGAGTTGTTGCTCAAAAAGATGATTCTATTGAAGATCCAGCTCCAAAAGATTTGAATAAAATAGGAACTATTGCTTTTATCCTTAAAATGCTTCGTATGCCCGATGGGAATACTACTGTGATTATTCAGGGGAAAAAACGATTTAAAATTGATGAATTTACTCAAACAGCACCCTATATAAAAGCGAAAGTAACTGAATTCAATCAAATAGAAAAACCAAGTGGAAAAAGCTTTAATGCACTTGTTTCCTCCATAAAAGATTTAGCTTCGCAAATTATACAACAATCACCAAACATACCTACAGAAGCTACTTTTGCAATAAAAAACATTGAAAGTCCTACGTTTTTAATCAACTTTATAGCATCAAATATGAATGCAGGAGTGAAAGAAAAACAAACATTGTTAGAAATTCCTGAATTACAAGAACGGGCTACTTTATTGCTTCAACACCTTACCAAAGAGTTGCAATTATTAGAATTAAAAAATGATATTCAATCAAAAGTAAGAACCGACCTAGACAAGCAACAACGCGAATATTTCTTGAATCAGCAAATCAAACAAATTCAAGAAGAGCTTGGTGGAGATCCTCAACAATTAGAAATTTTAGAATTTAAAAAGAAAGCAAAAACAAAAAAATGGAGCAAAGCAGTTAAAGAACGCTTTGAAAAAGAACTCTCAAAACTAGAACGACTAAATCCGCAAGCTGCTGAATACTCTGTTCAATCGAATTATATAGAAACATTATTGGAACTTCCTTGGCAAAACTATTCCAAAGATAATTTTGATTTAAAACGAGCACAACGCATTTTAGATAAAGACCATTTTGGATTAGACAAAGTAAAAGAGAGGATAATTGAACATTTGGCTGTTTTAAAACTAAAAGGTGATTTAAAATCTCCTATTTTATGTTTGTATGGTCCTCCTGGTGTTGGAAAAACTTCGCTTGGAAAATCTGTTGCTGAAGCACTAGGTAGAAAATATGTACGTATGTCGTTAGGTGGAATTAGAGATGAAGCAGAAATACGAGGACATCGAAAAACCTATATTGGAGCAATGCCTGGAAGAATTATTCAAAACCTAAAAAAAGCAAACTCTTCTAATCCCGTTTTTGTGTTAGACGAAATTGATAAAGTTGGAATGAGTCATCAAGGCGACCCATCATCAGCACTTTTAGAAGTATTAGACCCAGAACAAAATGAAAATTTTTATGATAATTTTTTAGAATTAGACTACGATTTATCTAAAATATTATTCATTGCTACCGCCAACTCACTTTCTTCTATTCAACCCGCTTTACGTGATAGAATGGAGATTATTGAAATTAATGGCTACACCGTGGAAGAAAAAATTGAAATTGCCAATAAGCACCTTATTCCTAAGCTACTTACAAATCATGGTTTGACAAAAAAACACCTTTCATTGCCAAAAAATGTTATTGAAAAAGTAATTACAGAATACACTAGAGAATCTGGCGTTAGGAATTTAGAAAAAAAATTAGCCAAAATCGTGCGTCAAAAAGCCAAAGAAGTTGCCATGGAGGAAAAAAGTAACCCAAAGGTAATTGAAGCAGATTTACTGAAAATTTTAGGTCCTGGACATTCAAAAGATAAATATCAAGGAAATGATGTTGCTGGAGTTGTTACCGGACTAGCTTGGACATCGGTTGGTGGAGATATTTTATTTATCGAAACCAGTTTGAGCAAAGGAAAAGGCAAATTGACCCTAACAGGAAATTTAGGCGAAGTAATGAAAGAATCTGCTATAATTGCTTTAGCTTATTTAAAAGCACACGCAGAAATTTTAGAATTAAAAACTGAGGTTTTTGAAAAATGGGACATCCATATTCATGTGCCTGAGGGAGCCACTCCAAAAGACGGACCATCAGCTGGAATAACTATGCTAACAGCCATCGCATCGGCATTTACACAACGCAAAGTAAAAGCGAATTTAGCCATGACTGGCGAAATTACGTTAAGAGGAAGAGTGTTACCTGTTGGTGGAATTAAAGAAAAGATTTTAGCCGCAAAAAGAGCGGACATCAAAGAAATTATACTTTCGGAAGACAACAGAAAAGACATAGCTGAAATTAAAGAAGACTACATCAAAGGAGTAAAATTTCATTATGTAAAAAATATGATTGAAGTGATTGAAATGGCATTAATGAAGCAAAAAGTGAAAAACTCAATTGTTATTGTGGAGCAAAAAGAAATAGTTGGGAAGTTATAGAGATTATTTTGCTATGTTACTACTCAGGTGCTAAATTTGCCACAGATTAAATTTGAATAGTTTTAATAGATTTTCACTAATAAAACAACCTTTGGTTGTTTAATACAGAATCTATCGGGGACGTAATTATTATTTATTTGTTGTTTTAATCTGTGAATCTGTAGCTTATATTTGTATTCTTGAGCTTTATACCTGCTGAGTAGTAACTTCGCTATAATTTCCTTACTACTTATTAACATTGTTGATAATTATTGTTTTTTTTACCTGCTTTAGCATTATTAAAAAATTATTTTTGTTCATTAATTAAAAACTAACAATAAATACAAACAGATGAAATTTATAGTATCAAGTTCTGCACTACTAAAAAAGCTACAACAAATTAGTGGTGTATTAAACACCAACAATACACTGCCTATTTTAGATAACTTTTTGTTTGAAATTTCAGAAAGTGAGCTTACCGTCACAGCCTCTGATTTAGAAACTACTATTTCTACAAAAACAGCAGTAGAATCAAAAGAAGATGGGATGATAGCAATACCTGCAAAACTATTATTAGATACGTTAAAAACATTTCCAAACCAGCCGTTAACTTTTTCTATTAACAATGCCGATTTTGGTATTGAGATATCTTCCGACCAAGGAAAATACAAATTGAGTGGTTTAAATGGAGATGAATTTCCGAAAGTGCCGCAAATTAATGACCCATCTTCTATTACCATTGCAGCAAGTATAATTGAAAATGCTATTTCCAAAACATTATTTGCAACTGGAAATGACGAATTACGTCCTGTAATGTCAGGTGTTTTCTTTGAATTAAACAATGATGATGTTACTTTTGTTGCAACTGATGCACACAAATTAGTGAAATATAGAAGAACGGATTTAAAAGCAAAAACAGGTTCATCCTTTATTTTTCCAAAAAAACCATTAACACTTTTAAAAAATATTTTAAGCAATGTAAACGAAGATGTTGTTATAAACTACAATGAAACCAATGCAACATTTGAATTTGACACCACAAAATTAATATCACGTTTAATTGATGGGAAATACCCGAATTACAATGCAGTAATTCCCACAGAAAATCCAAATGTATTAACTGTTACTAGAACTTCATTTTTAAACTCACTGAAAAGAGTTGCTATTTTCTCTAACAAAACCACACATCAAATAAAATTAAAAATAACAGGAAGCGAATTAAACATTTCAGCAGAAGACCTTGATTTTTCTAATGAAGCAAACGAAAGATTAACTTGCCAATATGAAGGCGAAGATATGGAAATTGGTTTTAATGCTGCTTTTCTAATCGAAATGCTTACAAATCTAACATCTGAAAATGTTAGTATTGCAATGTCTGCTCCAAACAGAGCTGGCATTCTTACTCCTGTAGAAAAGGATGATGACAACGAAGAAGTGTTGATGTTGGTGATGCCTGTAATGTTGAATAATTAGAGTCTGTTTATAACGTCCGATTTCTTCGTTATTCTTATTTCAAAAATCAATCATTTACGCCAGTAAACTCTTGATTTTTAAAACTGCGAAAGCCTCGAACTCGAACATTATAATTCAGCCTCTTGACTTTATAAATTAAGAGATTAGGAATGTCAGTTCGAGTAGGCAATATGAAGCGATAGCGAAATATTGATGTATCGAGAACACACATAAATATTCAGATAAAAAATCCATAAACTTTTATGAACTTTAGTTTTCTCCGACAACTTTGTAAAATTCACGCTCCTTCAGGAAGTGAAGAAGCCATGTCTCAGTTTTTGTTGAAATACATCAAAAAAGAACAAAAGAATTGGAAAGTTCAACCTGAAATCCTTATTGGTGAAGATTTTCAAGATTGCATCCTATTAATTTTTGGAGAACCAAAGACAGCCATTTTTGCTCACATGGATTCTGTTGGTTATACCGTTGGCTACAACAATAACCTTATTAAAATTGGTGGACCATCTGCTAAAAAAGGAGCAACATTAGTGGGTGAAGATAGTCAAGGAAAAATAGTGTGTGAATTAGATGCACAAGAAGATGAACATCAATTTTTAACTTACTCAGCCAAATACAAACGCATTCTTGATAGAGGAACTACGCTTACTTATCAACCTAATTTTAGAAACGACAACAACTATGTTCAGTGTTGTTATATGGATAATCGTTTAGGCATTTGGAGTGCTTTAGAAGTTGCCAAAACATTAGAAAATGGTGCAATAGTCTTTTCCGCTTGGGAAGAACATGGAGGTGGCAGTGTGGGTTATTTAGCTAAATTTTTATACGAAGGTTTTGGTGTGAAACAAGCCCTAATTTCAGACATTACATGGGTAACAGAAGGCGTTAAGCACGGAAAAGGTGTTGCTATTTCTATGCGAGATTCAGGCATCCCAAGAAGAAGTTATATTAATAAAATTATTGCTTTAGCCAAGAAAAGCAACATTCCTTTTCAGTTAGAAGTTGAAAGTGCAGGAGGAAGCGATGGCAATGCACTACAACGCTCTCCTTA
>Ga0210044_10002627_pt1 | contig 26463 bp, 24 predicted proteins | sample CryGey13umfilter_2_FD_183959 | JGI IMG/M metagenome (GOLD analysis project Ga0210044, IMG submission 183959) | Groundwater microbial communities from aquifer in Utah, USA - Crystal Geyser 4/9/14 3 um filter (SPAdes) (version 2) | ecosystem: Environmental > Aquatic > Deep subsurface >... | reverse complement strand
CCTTCTTATACCGCCACATGCGGGAATTGGTGGAAGCCGGCTTTGTCTATATAGCCCAACCGCCGCTATATCGTCTTAAGAAAGGCAAGAATGAGAAATATGCGTATTCTGACGATGAACGGGACCTGATGATGCAACAGATGGGCAGGGAAGGAGTCAGTATCCAGCGCTATAAGGGACTGGGCGAGATGAATCCAGAACAATTGTGGGGCACTACTATGGATCCGGAGACTCGAACACTATTGAAGGTTACACTGGAAAACGCCGCCGAAGCGGATCGCATCTTCACTACATTGATGGGCGATCAGGTGGAACCCCGCCGCAAATTCATCGAAGAACACGCCCAATACGTCCGTAATCTCGATGCTTAATTCCATCTAAATTGACAGTGTGGCCTCCTCGTATCATTTGTCAAAACTTGTAAGCCTATGGCTTAGGGGCCTTCTTGTCCCATCCGCAGTGAAAATCGGGGAACAACCGGTAACCCATAGCCTGGGGCTTATTGAAAATGTGTTTTCTTGACTTCCTCCATATGTCATTCCCGCGGAAGCGGGAATCTATCTCTTTGATTAATATGGATTTCCACTTTCGTGGGAATGACAGTTACGTAATTTTTCTCTGCCAAATAAGGTTTTTCAACACTCCCAATACCCCTTCCCTTTCCCAAAATATAAAATATTTGCCTTGACCAATTAATCCGTTTATACTAATATTTATGCAAGGAAATTTAGCAGAGACTCAAATGGAAACCGCTATGGTGCTTGCCCCGACTCTTAAATACGAATTTGCTTTGAAATACGAGGGTCTAAATCGTTCGAGGTCGATATTCAAAGCGTGTTTTGGTAAGGAAAGGAGGTCACAGGTAGAGAGGTTTTATTTTCTCAAGGTCGATATTGTTCGGTAATCAAACTTGTAGGAGACTAAAAATGTTAAAAAAGCTATTGTTGATTCTTATTCTTGTGCCAGTTGTGGTTATGACTGGCTGTCAAGGTGAAAGGGGGCCAATAGGTCCGGCCGGGGAACCTGCGGTGGCCAATTCTACTTGTCTTTCAAGTGAATGTCACGGCGATAGTACTGCCAACAAAATAATTGTCAACGACCTCGGAACAGAGGAAATTGTACCGTTATACGTCAACGAATCGAAGTATGCGTCAACTATTCACGGTACTTTGCTTTGCGTGAGTTGCCATACCGACATAAATGCTAGCGGAGGGTCTCATGCGAATGTTCGCAAGGTCTATGGAGGTTGGGCACGATTTGGCAGAAAACAGGCAGTTGAAGCATTGGATATAAACGACGTGGTAAGAACAAGAAACTACACCACGGCGGCATCTTATGGTTGCATCTCATGCCACAAAGAAAAGGCGAATTTCATGAATAGTGCGCATGCAACTATCTTTAAACACAGATCTGCACTTATAGACGCCGACCTTTCTGCTCTCTGTGGAAAGACGGTTGGAGAAGATTACGCATCTGGCGACTGCAATCGTTGCCACGCCACTTGCGCTACATGTCATTTCAAATCAACCATAACCCAAATCAACCCGAACGGCAGCGCTTTGACATATTGGGATCAGCTCCAATCGAGTTATCCTAATGTTCCCGGCTGGGATGACAAAATGACAGAATTCAGCATGGATTGGACAACCAATGTCGTTTCCCATGAATTTAGAGGGGCAGATTATTTTGCCGCCGATAGCGAAAGCGTTTGTGAAGCCTGCCATACCGGGTATGCGAAACCCGCGTCGATGGCATATTGGTGGTTAGATGAAGCCAATGGCGTCTGGGATAGCATAAAAGCCACCGCTGTGAAGAGACATCCGCAAGCCTATGAACTGGCTATTTCCGGTGACCCTTCATATCAATCAGGCGGCAACAATACGGCCCACGCCGGGAAGAAGTGTGCGGGCTGTCATGGAGGCAACTATGGAAACGTGCATGACCTCCCAGGAATTAATTATGAATGGGAGGAAGAGGGAGACGTAAAGTGTGTTGATTGTCATCCCAGCCCAAATCACACAACTCCTGCCGTCGCCCAGCATTATGACGACTCCGGGATCAAGGTAGCCTGTGTAGGTTGCCATACATTTGGTCTTGCCAGGGATTTTGACTCTTCCAGCGGAGGACATGACGTCTTCATCGACCCTGTCACTGGCGAAATAAGGCCAGTCGTAAATAAGCACTCCGAGGCGAAGGCCTGGTATTCGCACAATTGGCAAACCCTCGACCCGGGCACAGGGACTGGTGACCCACAGAGCGATTGTGCGAAAAAATGCCACTATTCTGATAATAAGGTTGGTGCATCGGCTTGGTTGTAACTCCCCGAGGAGACTGTCTCAAAACTACTAAGAGGGTTTCGGGAACTATGATTCCCGGAACCCTCTCGCATATAATGTTCGATTTGAATTCGACTTTCTGTACCCTCAAGCCATAGCGCGCGGTCGTTTTATCCGAATCCGTTTAACGCCACGACCACAGTAACTTATTCTCTGCCGTCAGCAGGGAATGTGAACTTGGATATTTGCAACCTCGCCTGGCAGGAGGTGGTAACCTTGGTGGATGGCTACAATGAAGCTGGACAGCACAGTGTTACTTGGGATGCTGCGAATTACTCTTCGGTGATTTATTTCTATCGGCTGACCGTCCCGACGGAATCGGGATCTTCGACTGGCGATCAGGTATTCACCAAGAGGATGACGCTATTGAAGTAGGTCGTGGGGCTTGCCCCCGATATTTGAATAGCGGGGGCCAAGGCCGCCCGCCTACCTATTTACCTCTCTCCCATTGTATGGGAGAGAGGAGTGTCTGTGGATGGCAGACCTCCTGGGCTACCTTGCAGAGACGGCAGACGAGGACGTCTGCTATGCACAAATCCCGATGTATCGGGTGGGCCAGTGCCGCCCTCCCTGCGGAAATTCATCGCGGCACGAAAATTATGTCGTTAATCTTGAAAGAGAGGCGATTGACGACCTAAGAAGGATTAAAGGTATTAAATGGGGAATCTTTGTCTGCGGGGCGAGATTGGGATTTTTCGGAGTTAATGTCAATTTGATGAATAAGCTCCATTATCCTATCTTTAAGATGCTCGGGGCTACGTTCCTTTTGGCATCTTTTCTTGACTACTTCTTTCATAATACGTTCGAATTCGGCTTTTCCGAAGCAACCCTTACAGTTGTGCAAGTGCTGTTCTACATCCATATATTCCGATGGATCAAGTTCGCCATCGAGATAATGATAAAGCTTAAGTAGAGCTTCTCTGCAATCCATTATGGCGCCTTTTCCTTTACTATTCCTCTCTTAACTGCATATTGCCACAGACCCTTCTGTAATAGTTTTCGGCCTCTATGAAGTCTGGATTTAACCGTCCCGAGCTGAATTCCGACAATATCAGCAATTTCCTGGTAAGAAAAGCCTTCCACGAAAGATAATACTACCACGATTCTAAAATCCTCGGGTAATTCCTCAATAGCTTTTTTAACATCATCATCAAGCAGTTGATTAAAAAGCATCTTTTCAGGGTCAGAGAACTGGTGCTTATCATTCCCTCCCTCTATCTGGTTGTAAAGATAATGACTTTCAACATCGTCATAAGTAAATTGCTGTTTTTCTCTGGATTTTTTGTGATATGATGTTATGAATAGATTAGTAAGTATCTTGAACAGCCAAGCGCGGCAATTTGAACCCTGCTCAAAACTGTCCCAGAAACGGTAAGCTTTTAGGAAAGTTTCCTGAACCAAATCCTCAGCATCAACCCGATTCTTTGTCAGCCGCAATGCCATCCTATATACGGCATCGGTATGCGAAAGAGCTTCTTTTCGGAATTCGGATTCTCTGTTTACTGTATTTTTCTCCGGCACTGTCTCCGCCCGACGTAACAGACCGGCTGTCACGCCTTAAAACAAGGTTATGTGAAGAATAGTTCCTCTTATATAAGCAAAAAGATGTTTTGTTCGCAACAACTTTATTCCTTTTGGGGCAGTCAAGTTTTAGGGCCGATAGATCGCATATCTTTAACGCCTACAATGCCCAATAATGATCCAGGCGGATAGTGGCTTCAATATGTTTCTGGCGCACTTCCTTTTAGTGACTATTATTGCGAGGAACCTTCTGCAGAAGGCGGGCCTGATGATATAATCACTTTAGCCGGTCGCAGAACTTTGTCACCAAGAAAATATCCTTTTTGGGTCTGCCCCATGATTATGCCTTCGTCATATTTATCACTGGGCATTTGCACCACCGCCTCATGGATATTCGGATCGAATTCCTTAGCTATTGAATCAATCTCGGTGACACCTAACTTCGAAAGAAACTCCTTCAGGTCTTTATCGATTAATTCCAACCCCTTTCTCAGAGGATCAATATCCGTTCCATTATTTTCGGATTCAAGCGCCAGTCCGAAATGATCAATTATGGGCAACAACTGCAAAATAAGCTCGCGGTTGGCGGATTTGGTCAGCTCGCTAAACTCTCGGATCGCGCGTTTCTTATAATTGTCAAAATCTGCCGCGAGACGGAGATATCTGTCTTCAAGTTCCTTTACCTTCTTCTGATAATCATCCTGAATCGTCTCTATTTCGGTAGGTATTGCCGCTTTTGCCACGGTCTCTTCACCGGTCTCCTCCGTCCTGAGCTCCGCTTCGACTACATCATCCTGAGGTCCTGATATCGATTCCTGATTACTTGGCTTCATTCCTTCAATCTCATCCTTATGTTCGTTTTCGCCCAACTTCATCTCCCCGATTTTCAGTTCCAATCAGTCACCTAGAAAGCATCCTTGAAAGCAATTTTGCTGTGAAATCCACCACGGAGACAATTTTTGAATAAGGCATTCTGGTGGGACCAATAACACCCAGCACCCCTTTCTGCTTGCCAGCCCCATAAGGCGCTGATACCAAACTCATCGATCTCATTTGATCTGAATCCAGCTCCTGACCGATGGTGATATTTGTGCCTTCAGAAACACCGCCAGATGCGATAATCCTTGCCAAGAAAGTCCTATCCTCGACCATACCGATAACGCGCGAAAATTGATTGATATTGCTGAATTCGGGATACTTAGCGAGATTAGCGGTTCCATCAAAATGTATATCCTCGGACAGACGTTCCGAGAGAATTTCCTCGCAGGAATCCATAAAGAGATCGAGCAGGATGGGATCACCATCCGACATCCCCTCCAATCGTTCGCGGATAGTTGATCTGACCTGGCCCAGACTACAGCCGGTCAATCGCTCTGTCAGCAGAGAAGCCGTCTTTTCGATCATCTCCGGGGCCAGATGGGACCGGACTTCTATTACAATAGAGCGAACCAAGCCTGATTTCATGGCAATGACGATAAGCACTCTCTTCTCGGCAACAGGAACCATCGTTATCCGAGTCAGGATTCCCGCCTCGAATTTGGGGGCTATGGTAACACCCAACTGGTCGGAGATATATGCCAGAACGCGGGAAGTTTGTTCAAGGATTGAGCCCAAGGCTAAGTCCTCGGATTTCATTGCGGATTTGATCCTTTGTTGATCCAGATGAGAAAGTTTTTGAGGTTTGATTAGGCTATCGACATATACTCGGTATCCCTGGTCGGTTGGAATCCTTCCCGCGGAAGTATGCAGATGGGTTATTAATCCAAGCTCCTCCAAGTCTGCCATAGTATTGCGAATTGTGGCGGCGGAAATGCCCAGACTATACCGCAACTCCATCGTTCTCGAACCTACCGGCTTGGCGGTTGTGATATAATGGTCAATCAGCGCTTGAAGGACCTGCTTTTCTCTGTCAGTTAATTGTCGCTGCATCTTGCCGCAAAGTAATACTTTGTTGCCGAAAAATCAATTCAACTATTGGCTATAGTCAAGAGGGACTCCAAGAGATTTCCAGATTTAAGTTAATTCCCCGGTTGCATACTGCAAAATCATAGGGAAGATGGCCGCCGCGGTTTCAGCGCGCAGACGCCTTGAACCAAACCTGATTCTGGAGAAACCCGCATTTACTGCATCATCCAACTCTTCCGCAGTGAATCCTGATTCGGGGCCCACCAACAGCAATATTTGAGCATCGGAATCAGGGAACTTGAAATCGAAAAGAGAGTTGCCTCCCGATCCAGAATCAGCAATAATTTTTCGAGGATATTTGTCACTGGTTTTCAGCAACTCTGAAAATGAACTGACATCTTCTATCTTCGGAATTCGACTCCGCAGAGACTGCTTAACCGCAGACCTGATCAGGTTATTCCAACGCCGCCTCTTTCTGTCAAAGCTTTCGTCATCTGAAGCAGGAATCATAGTATTCGCGCTGGTGTAGGGAACAAAGCCATCTACCCCGCATTCCGTTGCCTTTTCCAGAGCATAATCCATCGCCGAGCCTTTCAACATCGGGATTCCCAAAGTAATTTCCATCAACGGTTCGTTTTCATTTCGAGTGATAGACACAATATCAGCATACACCTCTTCCCTCTGGACCACCGTAATCAAAGAGCAATAGCGCTTTCCCTGGCCATCAACAGCATAGAAGAGGTCGCCTTTTCCGCCGCGCATCACACCTGTAAGATGACGAGCCTCGCCATTCCTAAGGATCAGCCTGTCGCCCAAAACATCGCCTAATTCGACTATGAAATTGGTGGCTTTTATTTCCATATTTATACTCGGGCGACCGCCATAATCCACCCATCCAAGACCTCTCTGGTGTAGCTCATTACCGAGTGCCCTGCCAAAATATCTGCAAAGCGTTTTTCTTCATAATCCTCGATTCCAGAAAGAATGAGATATCCTCCGGACAGGGTTCTCTCCAAAAGCATCGGTAAATTGGAGCTGACCACCCCAAGATCAATATTCGAGACCACAACATCATATTTATTGGCGCCCACGGAGGCCAAATCCTGGTGAATTTGGATTTTCTCGCTGAGTTCATTCAGTGATAGATTCTCATAGGCGTTGTCATTGGCATCTTTGTCATTTTCGATCGCATCAATTCTCCTTGCGCCCAGTTTAGCGGCAAAAATTGATAAGATGGCATTGCCGGAACCAAAATCAAGCAAGCTATCCCCAGGCCTTAACACATTTCTTAGAGCCTTAAGGCAGAGGATTGTCGTGGCGTGTTTGGCGGTCCCAAATCCCATTCCGGGATTAATAATTATATTGTTAATCCCGGTTATCGCTGAGTCCGTCTCCCATGGTGGAAGAATAATCAAATCCGGGAAAACCCTAATCGGCTGAAAATTAGCTTTGCATTGATTTACCCAATCATAAGTTTCCACCCGATTGAGACTAAATTCGGATTCGGAAAACGCAATGCCCTGAGCCTTTTGAGCAGAAAGGAATTCCTTGATTTGGGTCAGAACCGACTCAGCTTTGCCGTCGCCGTCAAAATAAGCGTCAATTTCCAAAGCGCCATTGAAGCAAGATCTCGTTTCGCATCCCAAGAAGCCCAGATCCTCCAGACAGCTCACCATCGAATCTTCAATTTCCTGAGGGATATGAAATGAGATTTTCAGATAATGAGGAGGTTGCCCATAGACAGATCTTTTCATACTCCGATAGTTTGTCTTAATTTGTCGAAAAAGGAACGATCGGTTTTGGCAGGAGTGGCGCCCTGTATGGCATATAATTGCTTGAGCAATTCCTTTTCCTCATTGGAAAGTCTATCAGGGACCCACACGACAATTCTCACCAGCTGGTCACCGTGGCCATAGCCATTCAGAATTGGCAAACCCTTGCCTTTGAGACGGAAAATCTTCCCGGACTGGGTGCCGGGGGGTATTTTTATTTTGGCTTTGCCATCAAGCAGGGGGATTTCCACTTCGCCACCGAGCGCGGCAATGGGGAAATTAATGGCCGCTTCAGCCAGCAGGTCATTTCCCCGACGTTGGAAGATCGGGTGCTCTTTTTCCTCAATTATTACTATGACATCTCCAGGAACGCCCCCTCGCCTGCCATAATTTCCGGAGCCTTGAATAGGGATATAATTGCCCGACGCAACCCCAGGGGGCACTTTTACATTGAGAGTGCTGGCCCCCTTTACTCGGCCTTCACCGCTACAGACGCTACAGGGATTGCCAATAATGGTTCCCTCACCCCCGCATAGGTTGCAAGCGGTAACATTGACTATCTGTCCAAAGAGCGAGCGAGAGACCCTTCGAATTTCGCCTGAGCCTCCACATTGAGGACAATTTTTCCGTCCCGAGGAACCTTCGGCACCGGAGCCCTTACAATTCCCGCATTTCAGGAATCGCTTAAGTTTAATCGTTTTCTCGACACCCGTAGCAATTTCCTCCAGGGAGAGCACCAGTCGAATTTGAAGATCCTCTCCCTGGAATCTTCGCTCTCGCCCTCTTGAACGAGAGGACCCCCCCCCCAATAAGTCATCCAACCCGCCCCCGAAACCACCGAAATCCCGCATAAAAGCGCGCAGGGCATCGCTCAAATCAAATCCGGAGAATCCACCGCTAAATCCATTGAATCCACCCTGGCCAGAGATGCCAGCGTGACCAAATTGGTCATATTGAGTCCGTTTCTGCGGATCCTTAAGAATCTCATAGGCTTCGGTCGCCTCTTTGAATTTCTCCTCCGCCTGTTTATCACCGGGATTCTTGTCGGGATGATATTGCACCGCCAGTTTGCGATATGCCTTCTTTATCACATCATCTGATGCATCCCTGGGAACCCCCAGCACTTCATAATAATCGCGTTTTGTCATAATCAGTTGCTTTTACAAAAAATCCATTATTTAGTTCCGAGTGAGTAAGATAGTATAATAAGCGTTCTCATTCCATAAGTCAATATCCTGGCTTATTTTTTGGCTACATATATAAGTTGCGGCCGAGTCTGCATTCCCGTAACAGGGAAAAATTGCTTTGGTGAACCGAAAATGTCCCCCTTGAAATCATAATATTGACTCACTAACTCATCATCATAGGGTTCACCATGGGCAAAATCCATTATGATGGCGGCAAACCTCTTAGACCTGATGTCATCAATAATATCATTTTTGAGAATATCAGAAGGTCTTATCCCCTTAAACTCGACTGACTTGGCATCTAGGACATCTTTTACGGCCATTCTATGGGCAAATGATGCTTTGTTGGCCATAACGGAGTAAAACCCATGGTCGCACACAAAAACGGGTCCATCGATGCCTTTTATTAGAGATATCAATCTCTCGCCAGCCTTACGGTCATTTTGGGAGGGAATCTGGTAATGGGGGAAATAGAATAATTGTCCGAACTGTAGCAACATTACAATCCAAATAATTACAGCCCATTGATGCGAATTCCCCGCGGCAATAATCAATCGCCAGAAGGCAATTCCCGATAGAATGGAAATGCCGGCAACTAACGGCATAAGATTATTTAGATATGCCACCGGATGAATCATAACCACAAACGCCATTAACACCAATCCACCTGATAGCATGGTGTAAAACGCAAATTCATCCCCGATCGGATCGGGATCTTCAACTTTTGAATAATCCGGAGAAATAATACTTCGGAAAATTGAATGCGCGGCAATAATGATTAAGGCAGGTGAAAGCCATTTCAAAAATGAATCAAACCAAAATGATATGATAAATGATTTTGCAACTTCATGCTGTCCGGGGATAAGAAAAGTATAATAATAATACCACCCGTCTGATTTTAGAATTAAGAACAGCATTATTCCCGCAGTTATCGAAAGCCAGAAAAGTGAATAAGTAATGAACGCCTTGCGATGATAAAATAGAAGGTATCCTCCCAGAGCAATTACGATTATGATAGTCGATTGCTTGGTGTAAAAGGCAAGAACAAGGGCAAGGGCGGCAATAATTAACCCCTTGATATCCTTAAGTCTTCTGACGGAATAAACAGAAAACAGGATTAGGAGCATTTGAAGCGAGTCTGCCCGCGCCAAATCATACCAGGCGCCGGTAAATTTGTAAGCCGCGGCATACATTGAAGCGGAAAGGAAGGCAGGTATGAATTTCTTGGTCTCATATTTTACAATGGCATAGATTAGAAAGAAGCAGGCCAGAGATGAAATAAACGATACTAAACGTGGAGCAAAGAACCCGATGCCGAAAAGTTTCATCGCCAAAGCGGCGACATAATAATAAAACGGAGGATAATTTAGAGCGACAAAGTCGGTGGTCGGTAGGGAATAGAGCTCATTTCCGGCAAGAAGCCATCGGCAATGATCCACCGCCGCACCTTCAATCCATTCCAATTCAAAAGGATAGGACAACCTTATGACTGCCAGGACAATATACGCGATTAGATAGAGACCTGCAACGGTCAGGGTCGTCCATTTCAAATAGTCGCCTAACTTCGATAGCATCTTGTGCCGAACTTACCGGAAGTAATTTTGACCGAATGACATTGAAAAGGCCGCGTAAAAGGCCGCGCAAGCGGTAAGATGTTCAATTGGACAATATTCGTTCGGGGCGTGCGCTTGATGCTCATACCCTGGCCCGAAGCCGAAAGTCGGTATATCAAACATCCCCTTGGTAGCGACTCCATTGGTGGAAAATGTCCATTTATCGATGACGGGCGGCTTGGCAAAAAGCTGGGCATAGCAATCAACAGCGTTAAGCAATGCTGGGTGGTTTTCGTCCAGAGTCCAAGTGGGTAAATACTTCTCTGTTTTGTACATCAGCCCTTTCCAACTTGGAGTTGAATATTCAAGAACATCAACTCTGGCTTTGTGCCTTTTCGCTGATGGCAGATTCAGAATTTCCTCCACTGCCAATAGCTTGGTTTCGCCTGCCGTGAGACGGCGGTCGAGATGAACTGCCGCTCCATCGGCAACTGCGCAAAGCGACGGTGATGATGAGTAAAGCTTCGTTGCCGTAAGAGTTCCCTTTCCCAGAAAATCGTCTTGGGCAAGTTTATTATTCAACTCCTGCAATTCCAGCAATATGGGCGCTAACTTATAGATGGCGTTTTCTCCACGTTCGGGCGCCGAACCATGACAACTGATCCCCGCGGTGTGGACTTCCATCTCCATCCTCCCCCTCTGACCTCGATTGATTTTGCCATCTGTCGGCTCAGTCAGAATTACCAGATCGGGTTTAAGGCCATCCTCATTTATTATATATTGCCAACACAACCCATCGCAGTCCTCCTCCTGCACACTACAGACAAATAGCATTTTGCCCTGCGGAAGATGATCCGATTCCAAAATTATCTTAAGTGCGGTCAGCATAGCGGCTATTCCACCCTTTTGATCTGACGCACCCCGTCCATAAACCATTCCCGAGGAGATCTCCCCGGAATATGGATTTTTCTTCCAGAGATTAGCATCGCCAATATCGACTGTGTCTATATGGCCATCAAAGGCGAGGAATGGTTTTCCTTCTCCGATGAAGGCCAGCATATTACCCATCGGATCGATTTCCACCGATGCTCCCGCCTTGTGAAATTGCCCGGCGACAAATTCAATGGCATCCTTTTCATGAGATGATAATGAGGTTATCCTAATTAGTTCAGATAGCAATTGGGCATTTTCATTCTGGTAATGCCTGGCGCGCGCCATTAAATTTTCATAATCAGCGGCCATCACCTTATTATATCCCACCTTGATTGGTATTCATCGAGAAGGGCTTCAGTGCGGCCATCAAGAGGATGATCCCTCTCGGGAATATCAATATCCTTTTCCTTGCCGCAGAGGGGCGTGGAGAAATAACGTTGTCCCGAATCATTCACCATAGTAACAATGCGCCTCACTTCAGGATGTTTCCGAACCACCTTGACAGCGGCGGCGATATTCGAGCCTGAAGATATGCCACAGAATATTCCTTCCTCAACGGCTATTCTCTTGGCCATTGTAATCGCCTCATCGGTGGTAGTGGTGATTATGCCATTTAGCAGACTCACATCCAGATTTATTGGCACAAAGCCATCTCCTATGCCCTCGATGCCGTGGGGACCCCATCGGCGGCTGGATAGCAATGGACATTCCTCTGGCTCCACAGCATATAGCTGGACTTGAGGCAATCGCTCCCTCAAGTACCTGCCAACACCGGTAATGGTCCCGCCAGTGCCCTGGGTGGCAATGAACATATCCAATTTCCCATCGCATTGCTCATAAATCTCTGGACCTGTCGTGAGGTAATGGGCTTCGATATTGGCTTCATTATCAAATTGAGCGGGAATCCAGTATCGCTTAGGATCCTGCTCTTTAATCTCCCTCACTTTTTCGAGCGCCAGATCGACATCGCTTTCCCCGCCGGGCGTATAGACCATAGTCGTCCCGTAGGCTTTATCGAGAAGCTTACGCTCTTCAGACATCCCCTCGGGCATTACGATGATACAAGGTAAACCCATTACCGCGGCCACAAATGAGCAGGCTATGCCCGCATTGCCGGTGGAACACTCCAACACCGTCATGCCGGGTTTCAGTTCGCCCCGCTTTATAGCCAGCTTGAACATATTGTAATAGATACGATCCTTCAAACTACCAGAAGGCGAAAAAAATTCCAATTTACAGAGGATCTCGGCATTTATTTTCTCCTTCAATGGAATATGTCCCAATTTCAACAGCGGCGTGCCTCCAATAGCATCGAAGATACTATTGATAATTTTGGAGTTCTTCTCCCAGTAAATTCCCATAGTTGTTCTCCTTTTGATAAGAAGCTACTCAAATTCCCAATCTTTTTGAAACAGATTTTATGTCTGGAGATAGGGGCTTTTCTTTCATATTTAAGTATTTAGTCGAGAATGAGGTGTCTTTAAGACCGCTTCCGGTGATTAGAATGACCGACACCTCGTTTTTCTTGATAAACTCACCTTCCATGAGTTTCAGAAATCCGGCAAAGGAGGCGGCTGCCGAAGGTTCGGCATATATTCCTGTTAGTCTTGCCAGATCGAATTGAGCCTTGAAAATATCTTCATCTGAGACATCCACAAAGCGACCCCCAGTTTGCCTGACTGCCCGCATGGCTTTAATCCCGTCTCGTGGAAGAGCGACCGCGATGCTGTCCGCAGAGGTGGAAACCTTGCCCCATGGCTTAATCTGGGCATCATCTTCAAAGGCGCGGACCAAAGGCGCACATCCGGCGGCTTGGACTCCGAAAAGTCGAGGGATGGAATCTATCAATCCCAATTCATTAAGGTCCCAGAATCCTTTGTACATCCCGCTCATAATACCACCATCGCCCACAGGAACAATCAGATTATCGGGCGCTCTGCCCAAATCAAGAAATATCTCCAATGCCGCTGTCTTCTTACCCTCTCCGGTGTAAGGATTCACGGCGGTGTTACGATTATACCAGCCGAACTGTTTACAGCATTGTGTGCAGAGATCGAATATCTCATCATAACGGGCGTCAAATTTCAACACTTTAGCGCCGTGAATATACAATTGGGTCAGTTTCGGTAAGGGAGCCGATTTGGGAACAAATAGGATCGCCTGCATTCCTGAAGCCGCCGCTAGGACGGCGGTAGAAGCGGCGGCATTACCGGTTGAGGCCACTGCCATAGTACTCATTTTGGCTTGTTTGGCCATGGCAATGGCTATGGATGTGGCGCGGTCTTTGAATGATGCGGATGGTTGGCGGGTATCATCACTTATATAAGTCCGAGAGGTCCCACAATAATGATTCAGCGCATCTGATTTCATCAGCTTTGTTCCGCCGATGTAAACTGTCGGTATGAAAGCGGGGAAATCAAACGGCATAATGTCATCGAATATTTCAAATACATTCCCCCCTATCAACCCCTGCTTCCCCAGCTTCTTGGAAATTTCCTCATAAGGATATATGACATCGAGCGTGCCATTATATTCCCCGCACTCGGAGCACGTCAAAATATGGGGGTCAACGTTATACTGCCTCCCGCAAGTGATGCATTTCAAGAAATATTTACCGCTCACAATCTTTTCCATAATTTGCTGGAAAGCTCGCGGCAACGAGCTCGGATCGCGGCTTCGTCCATTGTTGTCAATTGATGATCAGCATAGACATTCCTCCCATTGACCCACACCGAATTGACCCTCGCTTGAGACAGACCATAAAATACGTGGGCGCCAAAATTAGAATTGTCCAATGTCGTAGGGGGATCATAATCCCAAACCACGAAATCGGCTTTATATCCCGGATATATCTTTCCCACTTTTTGCCCGGAGATTTTCTCGAATGCGAACCCGTTGATATTCATTAAAGAATCCGCGACTTCCTGGAATCCGGAATTTGGATTTGCCGTTCTGTCCTTGCAAAGAAGAACTGCAATTAAAGCGTCAGAAAGGCAATTACCGTCCATCCCATCAGTGCCAATCCCGATATGCAAACCGGTCCCAAAAGCTTCTTCATAGTTGATTACACCGACCGCATTATTAAGATTCGATCGAGGGCAATGCGCGAGAGTGGCCCCGGTATCATGAAGCCGACCAATTTCATCAGCATCGAGATGGAGGCCATGCGCGGCAATGGTGCTCTGATTCACAAGTCCGTATTTAATAAATCTATCAAGGGGAGGCGAATTGAATTGCGAGACCGAGAGCTTGCGATCGCAATCGTCCTCGAGCAAGTGGAAATGATAGCCGCAATTCAGGTCTCCTGTTCGGGAAGCTATTTGCTCCAGAGTAGAATCAGACAGGGTAAATGAGCCGTGCAATCCGCACATAGGACTAATCAGCCCATCATCTCCCCGGCGCCATTTCTGTAAGGCGCGGATATTCTCGTTCAATCCTGCAAGAGATTGAATGGCCCCGTTGCGGTCGCTAATTTCGAAGCAGATGGAACCGCGCCCTCCCGACTCCTGAAATGCATTTCCGACCAAATCAAGTGATCCATCTATGACAGTTTGCGAGGAGTGATGATCAACCACCGTGGTTACGCCACATCTAATAGAATCAATCAAGCCAATTAGGGCGGAATAATATATTTCATCTTCGGAAAGCGCCCGGTCAAGACGCCACCATATATTTTTCAATATTTCGTAAAAACTCTCTGGAGCAACTCCGGGATTCCATCCTCGTGCCAATGAAGAGTAAAGATGGTGATGAAGATTAATCAACCCAGGGGTCACAAGGCCATCAATTTTCTTTTCCGGTTCCTCTGCAAATTTGCCCTTGATATCATCATAATCCCCCACTTCAACGATGCAATCACCATTGACAACAATGGCGCCCCCATTGATGACGCCCAGCCCTTCAGCTAAGGTGATGATTTGACCGCAATAATATATCAAGATATCAGCTTAACCGGCAAATAGCTCCACAAAATCGAAGCTGTCAACATCCACCAACCCCCTATCGGTCAGCTTCAGCTTCGGAATGACCGGCAGAGCCATAAAGCTTAGGGTCATTAGCGGGTCATTGAGTTTGGAGCCCATTCTTCTGATGGCAGTGGTAATCCGTTCCACACTCTCAGCCACCGCCAGGAGCGGTTCTTCCGACATCAGGCCTGCAATCGGGAGCCGCAGTTCTTCTATGACCTGATTGTCCTGAACAACGGTTATGCCGCCGCCAATTTTATTAATTCTGACCACCGCCTTGAAGATATCTTCATCGCTCACGCCGACCACAATTATATTATGCGAGTCATGAGCAATCGTCGTGGCTACTGCTCCGGTTTTCAAACCGAATCCCTTAATTAAACCTTTGCCGATTCGGCCTGAAGCGGTATGACGCTCAACCACGCAGATTTTAAGGATATCACGGCCAGGATCTGAGACAATCCGACGACCATTAAGTTTCGGCTTCAGTATTTCCTGGCCGGTGAAGAGCTGGTCGGGGATTATCTTAATGACCCGGCATTTTCCCTTGCCTGTGGGATATTCAAATTCATTCCCTTCCAACCATTTGATATTCACTGAACTGCGAAGCGTTGGTCGAGGACGGGGCGAATCTTCGTAAATCGGCTTCCCGCCCTTAGCCACCAATTGGCCGTTTTTATAGACGGCGTGAATCTTCAGACTTTTGAAATTATCGAAAATAACCAAATCCGCCAATTTGCCTGGTCCGATGGCGCCCAGGTCGCGCAGGCCGAAATATTCTGCGGGATTGAGCGTAACCAACTGAATGGCCGTTACCGGATCGAGCCCCAATTTTATCGCCCTGCGCACCACCCCATCCATATGACCATGCCTGGCAATATCCACCGGATTGTGATCATCGGTAACCAGCATAAATCTGGATTTATTCAGCGGTGTGATAAGGGGCAGAAGGTCGGCTAAGTTTTTCGCCGCAGAGCCTTCACGCACCATTACATACATTCCCAGACGAAGTTTTTCTTGCGCCTCTTTCAATGTTGTCGCCTCGTGGTCGGAGCTGATACCGGTAGAAATATATCCAGCCAGGTCTTTCCCCGTAACGCCCGGAGCGTGGCCCTCCAATCGCTTCTCGGAATATATGGCGATTTTATCAAGCATATCCGGAAGGCCTTCCAGCACCCCGGGAAAATTCATAACCTCGCCCAATCCTACAACCCATTTCTCCCTCAAAAATGGATATAAATCGAAAGCCTCCATTTCGGAGCCGGAGGTTTCCATCGATGTGGCGGGGACACAGGACGGCATTGTAAAAAATACATTCATCGGGTTGTATTTGGATGATTCCAACATATAGCGAATACCGTTATAGCCGAAAACATTGGCAATTTCGTGAGGGTCAGCCACAGCCGAAGTCGTTCCTAAGGGAAGCACGGCGCGAGTGAACTCTGGAACCGTCACCATTGATGATTCCAGATGAAAATGCGCATCCATAAATCCGGGGGCAATATAGGCATCTTTAAGATTAATCCGTTTAGCGGCTTTATATTTGGGCCCGACTCCAGCGATGCGATCCATAAATATCGCCACCGAACCCCCTATTATTTCGCCCGAGAAAACATTAACAATTTTACAATTATCCAAACATAAATCGGCGGGGGTTTTCCCCGAAGCAACACTCACCAGTTCAGCTATCTCTCTCTTATTCCTTCTGGCAAATGGATTATCACTCATAATTAGCTCCTTAGTTGATGATGATTTTAAGGCGAAATATGAGGATATGCAATATATTCTTAAACTTCAGCGATTTTTATGCAATCAGGAATTGGGCAGACTAAAGCACACAATCCGCATCCGACACACTTTTCGCGGTCAACCTTGGGCAAGCGGCTGTCAGCAATCCAGCCGATTGCTTCGTGGCCGCCATCGCGGCAGGATATATAGCACTTTCCGCAGTTGATGCAGGTGTCCAGATTGATAATGCTCTTGGGATTTCGCAGGGGTAGATTGGAATGGTCGGTGATTTTGCCCAGCGCCGCACCGACCAGTCTGGAGACGTTGGCGATATTTTTCCTTACAAGATAATTCTGCAATCCATGGCATAAGTCTTCTATGATGCCAAATCCGTTGAGCATCACCGCGGTGCATATTTGCACGTTCGATGCGCCGACCGCCAGTAGTTCCACCGAACCCTTCCAGTTCATAATACCCCCATTGCCGGAAATGGGAAAACCTGGAAGTCCTCCAGCGATTTCCGCCACTGTGCGCAGAGTGACCGGTTTGATGGCCTGTCCGGTTAGGCCCGAATAAGTTGAGAAGCCGTTTACCGCAGGAATCGGCGTGAGCGTTTCGATATCCACCCCCATCAAAGCGGGAATCGAATTCGAGGCGGTAACTCCGTCAGCTCCCGATTCCTTCACGGCCCTGGCAATAGCAACCACGTCGGTGACCATTGGAGTAATTTTGATCAACACCGGAGTGGAGCCAGCCGCTTCTTTCACCCAACTGGCCGCCTGTCTGGTAGCATTCGCATTTTGTGCCAGCATTTTCCCCGGCTCTTCTCCGGCTGAACCTTGGGGACAAGAGAAAGAACATTCGATGAGGTCAACGCCGGCATCGACCAGCGCCTTGGCGGTTGACTGCCATCCCTCCCGTGAATCAGACATCATGGAAGCGGCAATCATCTTGTTGGGGAATTCAGATTTGAGGATTTCAATCCGGCGGCAAATCTCGTTTACGTGGTAGACGCTGATCAAATCTATGTTGCCCATTCCAGCAAACCGTCCGTCATTATAAAAAGCGCTCATCATCGGATACGTCAGCCGGACTCCCATTCTCTCACGCGACGTCGTTTTCAGAATGACGCCCGCCCAACCCGATTCGAGTCCCCGGCGCGCAATCGACAATTCATCAGTGGAGGGGGCGGCGGAGAGTATGAATGGATTTTCCAATTCAATTCCGAGGAATTTAGATTTCAACAATTCCGACGTGTAAATCACCACTGGCCATCCTTCAGAAAAGCGTTTATCGCCTGAGCCGCTTCTTTACCCTGCCGAACGGCTTCCACAATCGTGCCCTCACCGGTGGCGATATCCCCGCCAAGGAATATCGCCCTCACTTTGCTTCGGTATCCTTCGACCCGGTCAGAAATATACTTGGCCATCTTACCATCAGGATTGAGTCCTATGGCGACAACGGCACTGTCGCCGGGGAGGGTGAAATCGAAACCATCCAACGGAATCGGTTTCCTTCTGCCGGAGGCATCGATTTCATCGGAGAGCTGATTTCGCCCGCACAACACCGCCCGAAGACGGGAATCCTTGATCATGAACTCCTTCGGAAAAGTAAGGTAATGAATCATCACGCCTAATTCCGTCGCTTCCCGCAGTTCCGATTCCCAGACCTTCATTTCCTTCACCCCCCGGCGGTAGAGAAGATGAACCTCTTTCGCTCCCAGGCGGTAAGCGGCGCAGGCCGCATCCAGAGAAACGTTTCCGCCCCCAACCACGACGACTCTTTCTCCGACCCTAATCTGGTCGGGTGATGATTTCGCCCTTCGTAAGAATTCCAGCACGCGATACACCTGAATATGGTCCTCGCCGGGGACGTTTAGTCGTTTTTCTGTGGGTAATCCGGACGATAGAAAAACAGCGTCAAAACTACCCAGCAATTGCTCTGGGTTGCCGATCTCGATGTCCATTTCCAATCTTATGTCAAGTGAGCTGATCGCTTGGAGGTCATCGCCAAGATTTTCACGCGGCAGACGCGATTCCGGGATTTCGTTATGCGGCACGCCTCCCAAGTTGCCTGATTTTTCATAAACAGTGACTGAAGCGCCGGCTGATTTCAAACTCACAGCACAAGATAGCCCTGCCGGACCGGCTCCCACAATCGCGATCTTTTTCCCCGCCAGTTCCGGATTAAATCCGGAATCGGAAACAGCCTTATGACCTCGGAACTCGCCGTAGTCGGTTGCGAATTTGTGAAGCAAGCGTATTTCCACTGGCCTATCGAGTTGATTGCGGGTGCAAACTTTCATACAATAATCTTCCGCCGGACAAACTTCCCCGCAGGTGGAAATCATCGGATTGGCCTCTCGGACGATTTCATCGGCGTAATCCGTGTTGCCGCTCAGCAACGCGCGGATAAACGCCGGAACCGGAACGGATGCCGGGCAAGCCTTCTGACAGGGGGGATCGTAGCAGGAAAGACAGCGGGCGGCTTCGGTATATAGATTACTTTTGTCTATGTTTCGCTTCAATGACTCCACATGCGGTTGGGCGGTTTGTCATGTCGGATTTCTCGTTCCGATTCAGGATCGGGAATCGGGACCCAAGCTACTTTGAATATGGATAGAATATATAAAACAACAGCGACAATATCGCCAGAACATACATGCCCGGTTTGGTCTCTCTCGCTCTGCCGGTAATGAGCTTGAAAAGCGGATATAAAATAAATCCCGCAGTGAAACCAATGCCGATGTTAAAAGTGAACGACATGAACGCAATAGTTACCGCGGCGGGAAACAGCTCGGTGTAGTCGCTGAGCTTGATTTCCGCAACCGGCCTGAGCATGATGAATCCGACGATTACCAGGGCCGGGCCATAAGCCTCAGGAGGGATGGCAGTAAGAAATGGCGCAAAGAATAAGGCCAGCAAAAATAACAATCCGGTTACCACGGATGCAAACCCAGTTCTTGCTCCCGCTTCGATTCCGGCCGCCGACTCGATATACGTACCGGCCGTCGTGGTTCCAAAAAGCGCGCCGATGATCGTTGACACTGCATCGACCAGCATGGGCTTTTCGATTTCGGGAAGATTACCGTCCTTATCCAACCAGCCAACCAAAGATGAAACGCCAATGAGAGTTCCCATGGTATCAACGAAGTCCATCACGAACACCGTCAACACCACCGAGAAAAATCCCCAGGTCAATGCCCCGCCAATGTCCAATTTGAGGAATATCGGTCCCATACTCGGAGGCATGGAGATCAGGGAATTGGGGAGCGGGGCTGAGCGGAAAATAAAAGCCAATAGTGCGGTGACGATAATCCCCAGAAACATCCCCCCGGGAACTTTCCTTATTAGGAGTATGGCAATCAATATAATCCCAAAGATGGCGATGAGCACCTTTGCCGAATCGATGTTTCCAAAGGCCACCGGCGCGCCCGGGACTCCGAGCTTGACGATCCCGCATTCATTCAATCCGATGAACGTTAAGAACAGCCCGATCCCGACGGAAAAAGAGCATTTCAGTCCCATAGGGATCGACTCCGCCAGGAATCGTCGGAGCCCCGTTATTGTCAAGACGGTAAAGAGAACCCCACCGATGAAAATCGCTCCCAGAGCCGTTTGCCAGGAATAGTGAAGCACTCCGCAAACGGTATAGGCAACAAAGGCGTTTTCGCCCATGTAGGGGGCGATGGCGAATGGCCGCTTGGCGTATATTCCCATTAAGAGAGTGCCGACGGCCGCAATCAGAATGGTCGCCACCATCGATGGTCCCTTGGGTATTCCCGCGGCTTCAAGAATCGCCGGATTTACGATGATGATATAAGCGGTCGTAACGAAGGTGGTTAGCCCTCCGATGATTTCCTTGGAGTAGGTAGTTCCATGCTCAGAGAATTTGAAGAATCCTTGCATTGCATTCCCTCCTTATGCGAGCAATGGGCGAGGCACGTCCCTCAATCGATAAGCGGCCTCGGCTATCGCTTTTATAATTGGCAAGTAGCCGGTACAGCGACATAGGTTCCCGGCGATAAAGTTTTTAATCTCATCCTCCGATGGGTCCGGAGTCTCATTGAGCAAAGCGACGGCAGCCATGACTAATCCGGGTGTGCAAAATCCACAGTGAACCGCATCATATTCAAGGAATGCTTCCTGAATAGGATGTAAATCGAAACCGTGAGATAGTCCCTCAACAGTCCATATTTCGGATCCGTCGATCTCGGCTGTTAGCACCAGGCAAGAGTTGACCGCAACGCCGTCCATTATCACCGTGCATGCTCCACATTCGCCGATTTCACACCCGCACTTGGTTCCGGTCAAGCCTTCCGATTCGCGCAAAAACCTCAGAAGGGTAAAATGCCCCGGGACATGCCTTCGGATCCGCACTCCATTTACTCTTACATCAACCAGACCAATCATATTTTGCACCGAGAGTGTGCTTCCGAAAGGACCTCTCCAACCAGATTTCGCACCACTGGCTCCTTATACGGAGTTGACCAGCGGTTGCCGCTTACTTCCATCATTTGCTTGGCAACGAAATCACCAGCGTCCCCGAACAATTTGCCAGAGCAGTGCTGGCCCATAAGTTCCTTCTCCAATCTCGGAATTCGAGAAGTAATTGGAAAAACAGAACCGGCTGAAATTCTGACCTCGCAGATTTTACCATCTCCCCCAATTGTGAGGGCGCAGGCCAGTGTCATCCGACTGATATTTACAGCCCCACGTCGCCCGAGCTTAAAATAACTCCATCCCGCATTTTCGCTGGCCGGATAAACACGAATCTCAGCGATTAATTCGTTTTCTCGCAGGACAGTTTTGTAGGGCTCAATAATAAAATCAGATATTGAAATTACCCGACCTTCCGAAGCAGATTTAATAACCAACTGGGCATTGTAAAGTAGCAACGCCGGCACGGTGTCCGCACAGGGTGAGGCATTCACAATATTGCCCCCAATAGTGCCACGATTCCGGATTTGCCTTGACCCAATCACCGATGCCGCCTTTGCCAGAACGGGGAGCTTGGCTCGGATCAAATCGCTTTGTTCAATTTGGGTATGAGTCGTGGCCGCGCCAATGGCTATATAATCTTCGTGCTCGTAGATATTATTAAACCCTAATCCTTTGATATCGAGCACCGCGATATTATCGAAGGGATTTGGGTATTTCCGCAAATTGATTATTAGATCGGTTCCGCCAGCCAAGGGAAATACCTTTCTACTGGAAGCCAGCCGCTTTAGCGCCTGATCCAAATCAGCTTCCAAATAATACTCAATTTGAGGAATCATAAGGCATTCCTGACTTCAGAGCCGCGTTTCGCGGATCGAGATAGGTGCTTCCCAATCAGCACTCTCTCAAGAGTCAAAGGCAATTCCCGCACCCTCCTCCCTGTGGCATTATAGACTGCATTGGCAATCGCCGGGGCCGCTATCTCCGTCGCCGGTTCTCCCAGCGATTTCGCTCCGAACGGTCCGATGGGATCAGGGTTTTGAAGAAGACAGATGCTGAATTCCGGGATGTCGGCGGCGGTCACCAACAAGTATTCATCGAAATTGTGATAATCCGGAACCCCGTCGGTTTGGGAGAAGTCTTCGAGCAAGGCATATCCCATTCCCATAGTTACCCCTCCGGTGACTTGGCCTTCGGCGCCGGCTTGGGAAATAACCCTGCCGACATCATGAGCACAGTAAAATTTCTTAACGGAGATTTTACCTGTATGAGTGTCAACTTCCACCTCCGCCACATTGGCGCCGAACACAAAGGTAAAGTAGGCATCGCCCTGTCCAAACTCCTGATCCCAGGTGGTTTTTGAAGATTGAAAATGGCCCACTTCATAAAGCGAAATCCCCCGTTGGAAACACATTGCCGCCTTCTGGTCGAAAGAAAGCCCTTCCATTGCGGCTTGATTCATCTTCAATCGCAACTTCTCGCAAGCATCTTTGGCTGCATTCCCGGCCATCAAGGTCGTCCGCGAAGCAACTGTCGGCCCAGAATCCGGGACTCGCGAGGTGTCCGCGTTAAGGAACTGAATTCGGTTACAATCAATGTCCAGGCACTCGGCGACAATAATGCTTATGGCCGTCGCCGCACCCTGCCCCATATCGACCAAACCGGTGGCTACAATCACCGACCCATCAGACTGCACAGCTACCAGAACACTCGCCGCATCTGTCCCTTCTGCGCCGAGGGACACACCACGATAGGAACAGGAAATCCCAATCCCCCTCATTAGATGCCCCTCGTTCTCGGAACGATTCAAATGCCATTTCCTATTATATTCGCTCCTTGAGGCCACACTTTTAATAGCATCCTTGACACTGACCTTTAGGTTCAATTTTTGTCCGGTGGCGGTTTCGTCGCCATCGACAAAGCAGTTCTTCAAACGGAGATCAACGGGGTTCATCTCTAACTCTTCCGCAAGTTCATCCATCAATGATTCGACGGCGAAATTGACCTGCGGGGAACCGAAACCACGCATCGCGCCGGTGTAAACGTTGTTCGTGTAAATCGCGCGGACGTCAGTCTTCACGTTCGGCACCCGGTATGGGCCAGTCGCTTGAACCACGCTCCGCCAGGTAACGAACGGGCTCATACAGCAATAGGCGCCGGCGTCGGCGATAATGTCAATTTCCATCGCCGTCAATGTCCCATCCAATTTGGCCCCAACTTTGTATTTCATAAAATATGGATGACGTTTGTATGATTCCCGAAATGAGACTTCCCGTGAATTGACCATTTTCACCGGTTTGCCGGTCTTTATAGCCAATATTGCGGCCCGACAGAATAACGCGGAGACAGCTTCATCCTTGCCTCCGAAAGATCCTCCCAAGGGGGATTGAATCAACCGAACCTTATTCAGTGGCAAATTCAGGACCGCCGCCGCCGCTCGTCGCGCGGAAAACAGATTTTGAATGGAACCGCTAATCCGCACACCGCCATCTTCAGACAATTCCGCTAATGCCGCCTCCGGCTCCAGATAAGAATGCTCGACCCTCTGGGTTGTATATTCCCTTTCGATAATTACATCAGCTTCACCAAATCCTCGCCCAATATCACCCTTGCGAACTTGGTGATGCTTGCAAAGATTACCTGATGGATGTATTGGTGGCGCCCCCTCGAAAAGACCGTCACGAGGATCGCTAAGAACAGGCAAGAGGTTATACCTGACTTTGATTAGCGTCTTAGCAAATTCAGCGATTTCGGGCGTATCGGCGGCAACCGCGGCTATAGCGTCGCCACAGTATCGAGTTTTATCAACGACAAATACCGCTTGATTGGGAACGACCGAGCCGAAAGCCTTCGCCCCGGGAATATCCTTATGGGTAACGATACCACGAACACCATCCAACATTTCTGCATCCGAAGTATCTATCTCGATAATTTCGGCGTGGGGATAATCACTGTGCAGGACTGAGCCATAGAGCTGACCGGCAACATTAATATCGGCCGCATATCGAGTCCTTCCGGTGACTTTATCAAAACCATCGACCCTGGCGACTTTTCTGCCAATTATTCTAAAATTATCTTTGGCCATCTCCATTAAGCTCATTCATTATTCTCATCAAACCTCGCTCAACCAAAACTCCGACCATCGCCTGACGATACTCGGCTTGCGAACGTATATCATCGATAGGATGGCAGTCATTTTGGGCGGCATTAGCAACCAATAATGCCACCTCTGGACTAAGCGATTTCCCAGCCAACAAATCCTGGGCGCCATGCGCATATACCACTGTGGGCGCAACCGCACCGAGGGCGATTCTTGCCTTCCCAATATGCCCGTTCTTGATATTCAGCATTCCCGCCGCCGAGACTTTGGCAATTGCCAAGGCCTTGCGTGTCCCCAATCGCATAAAAAAATAGCGCGATGATTTATCGCCGGCCTCGAATTCAATGCCAATCAACAGTTCATCCCGCCTTCTGATGGTTTTGCCCGGGCCAGTATGAAATTGGGATATGGCCACTTTCCGCCTGCCTTCTATCGACTGCAAAATTAAATGCGCCTCTAACACAAAAAGTGGAGGAATCGAATCGCCCGCAGGCGAGGCATTCATGATATTACCTCCGATAGTTCCGCGCGCTCGAATTTGGGGCGAGCCAATTTCATAGGATGCTTCTAACAGGTGTGGAGCAAATTTCGCCAACAACTCCGAGTCGAGTATCTCCTCAAATGTTGTCAACGCCCCTATACGAACCTTCCTTCCATTCTTCTTTATCCCTTTCAATGCTTTGATATTATCAATGGCAATGATATATCGAGGAGGCGGAATCCCACCACCTTTGATTTGCACCAGTAGATCTGTGCCTCCCGCCAACACCACGGGTTTCTTATCGTTTAGAACCTCCAGAGCTTCGGAGAGACTCTTAGGCGTGAATATCACGGTTTGAGTCAACAAGAGCTTCTCCGAACTTTTATCATTTCCGCAACGATGCTTACTGCTATCTCCGCCGGAGTCTCCGCGCCGATTTCCAATCCCACCGGCGTCGAAACTTTATTCAATAGATTCCTATCGATTCCCCCTGATTCCAGTTTGCTGAAAACATGAGATTTCTTGCGAACAGAACCGATCATTCCCAGGTATGACCACTGCCTTCCGATCACATCACCAAGTATCACCGAATCAAAAGAATGGCTGTGCGTAAGTATCACTACGAAAGGCTTCTTGGACCAATTGTATCCCCGAATCAGATCAGCATATTTCCCGCATCGAACATCAACTGCCTCTGGAAATCTCCCGGTGGCCGCAAACTCGGGCCTTTCATCATAAATCCTGATACTAAATCCGCAAGTGGATGCCAATTTGCAGAGAGCCAAAGCGCAATGCCCGCCGCCGAAAATCAGTAATTCCGGCGCAATGCCAAAAGGTTGGATGAAGAATTCCATTACACCTCCGCAGATCATCCCGGTCCCTTTGCCTTCACTATCGGAAATCGAATATTCGACCTTTCTTGGAGTATGTTCCTCCATCGCTTTTAGGGCATCATTTATGAGCAATGCTTCCACTTTGGAACCGCCGATAGTCCCGTGAATCGAACCATCGGGAAGGACCAGCATCATTGCGCCGGCCTCCCGTGGAGTTGATCCTTTAACGAAAATGACGGTAACCAGGGCGCAGGGCAGGTTCTCCTTCTGCATTCTGGCCAATTCCTGAATTAAATTCTCTTCACGGATGGGGTCACTCATTTGCTATTCCTGTGGGTCTCCGATGCCATCTTTATCGCTTTGAAAACTTTGGAATAACCGGTGCAACGGCAAAGGTTTCCGGAAATAGCGCGTTTTATCTGCTCCTCGCTCGGGTCCGGATATTTGTCCAGCAAGCTTTTGGCAGCGAGGATGAGGCCTGGCGAACAGAACCCGCATTGGACTGCGGTAGCTTCAAGGAATGCGCGCTGGACAGGATCGAGAGTATCGCCATCGGATAGCCCTTCAATAGTCACCATCGCCCTGCCCTTTAATTGTGCCGCCAACACCAGGCAAGAATTGACCGGCTTGCCATCCAACAAAACGGTGCAAGCTCCACACTCTCCTTTCCCACACCCCTCGCGGGTGCCGGTGAGGTTGAAATCCTCCCT
>Ga0210044_10002626_pt1 | contig 26469 bp, 20 predicted proteins | sample CryGey13umfilter_2_FD_183959 | JGI IMG/M metagenome (GOLD analysis project Ga0210044, IMG submission 183959) | Groundwater microbial communities from aquifer in Utah, USA - Crystal Geyser 4/9/14 3 um filter (SPAdes) (version 2) | ecosystem: Environmental > Aquatic > Deep subsurface >... | reverse complement strand
GCCCGCACCGCGAATCGTCCACTCGTACGTCAAGTAGCGAATCCAACATTCGAAGAGCCGGATGCGTCAACGCGCACGTCCGGATCTGAGGGGGGCCCAGCGGGCAACTGCTGGGTCTACCCGACCGCGAAGACGCAAAGGGCGGCGCTTTCAACCTCGCGGGACTGCCCATGCGTTCAGTGCTCGGGCGTTGACGACCGGCACGAGATTGGGTAGGGAACCCTTCATCTTGAAGTCGCGTCCCCCCTAATCGGATTCGCGCGCTACTCGGAACAGAGGGGTCTCGAAGCGAGCCCCCTCTGTTCCCTACGCGCGATCGGAGGTCAGTTGTTATGAGCCGCTCTTTGCCGATGCAGTCCGCCCTCTTCGAAGCCCACGAAATCCGACGGGTCTATGACGAGGACAGCGAGACCTGGTGGTTCTCGGTCGTCGACATCATTCAGGTGCTGACCCAGCAGCCGGATTATCAGACAGCGCGCAAGTACTGGAACAAGCTGAAAGAACGGCTTGGCAAGGAAGGAAGCCAACTGGTGACGAATTGTCACCAGTTGAAAATGATCGCAGGTGACGGCAAGCAACGTCTCACCGACGTTGCCACCGCCGAGACACTGCTGCGTCTCGTGCAGTCCGTCCCCAGTCCGAAGGCGGAGCCGATCAAGCTCTGGCTGGCCAAGGTAGGTTACGAGCGCATGCAGGAGCTGGCCGACCCTGCTCTGTCGCTGGAGCGTGCCCGCGAGACTTGGCAGAAGCACGGGCGCAGCGAAAAGTGGATTCAACAACGCATGACCGGGCAGGAGACACGCAACAAGCTGACGGATTATTGGGCCACTCACGAAATCAAGAAAGGCGAGGAGTTCGCCATTCTCACCAACATCATCCATCAGGAATGGTCAGGCTCCTGCCGCCGGGGCAGGCCTCACTTCCCATGCCCGTGAAGAAGCCCAGGAAGAAGAAATAGACGAAGCTGTGGCTCGCGCCAGGGGGCAGAGACGCAAAGGGCGGCGCCTGCGCTCAGCGCTTCGTCTTGAACAGCCGTTCCATCCGCAGTCGATGTGCGTCGTCGAACAGGCGCCGGGTTGCCCAAAGGACGGCCATGACACAGCCCAGCGCCGTAGCCGCGGCGATCAAGAACAAGATCAGGATCTGGTAGCGCGCCGCCTGCTCCGGGCTCGTCCCGCCCAGGAGCTGTCCGGTCATCATGCCGGGGATCGAGACCAGGCCCACGACGCTCATGGTGTTGAGGATGGGGATCATGCCGGCCGAGGTCGCTCGCCGCACCACGGGGCGCGCCGCCTCCCACCACGTCGCGCCCATGGCCAGCCGCCACTCGATGTGGGTGCGCTGCTCGTCGAGCTGCGTCAGCGTGCTGTCCAACCCGAGGGTGACGCCGGTCAGGCTGTTGCCGAGGATCATGCCCAACAGCGGGATGAAGTACTGCGGGGCCCACCACGGCTCGACGCCGATGAAGACGGCGCTGCCCAGAACCGCGGTCACTAGGGACGAGACGAAGATGGCCACGAAGTTGCCGGCCCATACCCCCTTGAACCGGCGAGACGAGCGGCCGGTGGCTTCGCGGGCCGCGATGGCCGTCATGACCAGGGCGAGCAACCCGACGAGCCAGGGGCGGCGAGTCTCGAAGATCGGCAACAGCACGTAGCCCAGCAGAGTGAGCTGTCCGAAGGTGCGCAGCGACGTGAGTAGCAGCTTGCGCCCGAGCCCCAGCTTCAAGGCGAGCGAGAGGCCCGCGTTGATGAGGAGCATCGAGGCGACACCGAAGAGATCGAGGAGGCTGATTTCGATCGGTCCGGTCACTTCATGCCCCCACCGCCAGCTGGCGCGTCGAGGCTCGACTGGCCTGGGCGTCGTCGTGGGTCACCCAGAGGATGCCGCCGCCCGCCTGGCTGAAGTCGAGCAGGGAGGCCTCCGCGGCGAGGGCCGTCTCGGCGTCCAACGCGCTGGTCGGCTCGTCGAGCAGGAGCACCCATGGCTCACACGCCAGCGCCATGGCCAGCGCCGCGCGCTGCCGCTCACCGCCAGAAAGCTCGCTCCAGGGCTGGGACCACAACGAGAGACCCAATCCCCACTGTTGCGCCAGCTCCGCTGGGTCGCGCAGCACCTCGTCTCCATACACGGCGAGCGTTCGCGTGGCGCGCCAGGTGTCGGCGGGCGAGTCTGGAAAGGTCGGCACGGTCTGCGCCACATAGAGCACGCGGCTGCGCCACTCAGGAACTGTCCAGGATGGGGCGGGTTTCCCGTCGAGCGTCAACGAGACGCTGGGCTCGAGCGGGTCGAGGCGCGCCAGGAGCCGCAGCAGGCTGGTCTTGCCTGCCCCCGATGCGCCGCTGAGTCGGACACATTCGCCCGCCGCCACCGAGAGGTTCAAGCCCTCGAAGAGCGTGCGCCTGCCGACCTTCTTGGCCAGGCCGACCGCCTCCAACAGGACCTCGTCGCCCGCTTTGCTTCGCCGCCGCTCGACCACGTCAGACCCTCCGCGTGATTGACGTCCTTCATACGCTTTCGCGTCTCAGAAGGCGAAAGGTGTCGAGGACCTCCCCGTGAGCTCGCCGGACGCTACAGAAAGAGCCGCGACTTGCTCACGGGCTCGCCTGACGCTGCAGAAAGAGCCGCGACTTGCTCACGGGCTCGCCTGACGTTGCAGAGAGCGTCAGGCGCATCCCCGTGAGCTCGTCTGTGAGACGCCGCTATCTCGCCAGGAACTTGCCGTGGCCCTTCTTGCCGACGAACTCGCCGTCGATGACCTGGACCTTGCCGCGCACCGAGACCGCGTCGCAACGTCCGATGACCTCCCGGCCTTCGAAGGCGCTGTAGTCGATGTTCATGTGGTGGGTACTCGCGGAGATCGTGCCTCTGTAGGCGGGGTCGTAGACCACGAGGTCCGCGTCGGCTCCGACCTGCACCGTCCCCTTACGCGGGAACAGGCCGAAGGTCTTGGCGACTTGCGTCGAGCAGAGGTCGACGAAGGTGTGGAGATCGACACGACCGCTGGCGACTCCTTGTGTGTAGAAGAGCCGGACGCGATCTTCGACGGACGGGATGCCATTGGGGATCTGGGCGAAGTTGTCTTTGCCCATCTTCTTTTGTTGGGTATCGAAGGGAGCATGATCGGTGCCGAGGGTGGAGATCAGGCGGTTCTTGATGCCGGCCCAGAGGATGTCTTGGTTGCGCTTGTCGCGCAGCGGCGGGCTCATGACGTATTTCGCGCCCTCGAAGTTGGGGCGCTCGGCGTAGGTCTTGTCGAGCAGGAGGTAGACCAGCAGCGTCTCGATGGTCACGTTGACGCCGCGCAACTTGGCCTCCATGGCGGCGCGCAGGGCGCCCTCGCAGGAGAGGTGCACGACGTAGATGCGCGCCCCAGTGAGCTCCGCCATGTCGCAGAAGTGACGGGTGCCCGCGACCTCGACCAACTCGGGGCGGCTGGGCTCGTGCCACTCTGGACCGGTCTTACCTTCGGCGAGCAACTCTTTCTGACGCTGCTCGATCATCGCCGCGTTTTCGCAGTGGGCGGTGACGAGCACGTTCAGCTTCTTGGCCAGCTTGAGGATGTTGAAGAGCTCATCGTCCTCGACGCCCAAGGCCCCCTTGTAGCCCAGGAAGATCTTGAAGCTCTTGACGCCAGACTGGGCAATCTTTTCGAGCTTGTCGGCGAGGTCTTCGTCCCAACGGGTGACGCCCATATGGAAGGAGTAGTCGCAGCAGGCGATGCCCTCGGCCTTGCTGTGCCAGAGGTCGAGCGCGTCTTGGGGCTCGCCGTCGCGGGCCATGATGGCGAGGTCGAAGATTGTCGTCGTCCCGCCGCAGAGCGCGGCGATGGTGCCGGACTCGTAGTCGTCCTTGCCATACGTGCCCATGAAAGGCAGATAAATGTGGGTGTGGGGGTCGATGAAGCCAGGGAAGACGTACTTTCCCGTGGCGTCGATGACCTGGGCACCAGCAGGCGCCCCGAGATTCTTGTCGATGCGCGTGACCTTCTCGTCTTCGCACCAAATGTCGGCCACGAAGCGGCTCGAGGCGGTGATGATCTCACCATTCTTGATCAGTAGACCCATGGCTTCCCCCTCTGGTGAAGTGAGGCCCGGCCGCATTGGGCGACTCGGGCGGACGAAATTGGAAGTGGGCGCAGCACGCTGCGCCCCTACGGGAATTGCGTGGGCGCAGCACGCTGCGCCCCTACGGGAATTGCGTGGGCGCAGCACGCTGCGCCCCTACGGGAATTGCGTGGGCGCAGCACGCTGCGCCCCTACGGCACACGGGGGCCGACAGGCGAGAGAATCAGAACAGATTGCCGCCCCGAACGGAGCCGGCGTAGTCGATGTAGATGGTCTTGAGCTCGGTCGAGAAGTCGACGGCGGTCTTGCCTTGCTCGCGCTCCCCGATCCCGGTTTGCTTCATCCCGCCGAACGGCATCTGCGCCTCACCGCCGATGGTCGGGTTGTTGACGTGCAACATGCCGGTCTCGACCCGGTCGACGTAGCGGAACACGCGGTTCACGTCGCGCGTGTAGATCGAGCTCGACAACCCGAAGGGCGTGTCGTTGGCCACATCGATGGCCTCATCCATCGACGAGATGGGGAGCACGCTCATGACCGGCCCGAAGATCTCTTCGCGCGCCACGCGCATCTTGCGGTCCACATTGGCGAAGACGGTCGGCGCCACGAAATAGCCGTGCTCACGCTCGGCGTCCATCAGTCGCATGCCTCCTGCAGCCAAGGTGGCGCCTTCGCTCTTGCCGATGTCGATGTAGCGCAGCACTGTGTTCATCTGCCCTTCGTCCACCGACGGCCCCAGCGCCGAGGCTGGGTCGAAGCCGTCGCCAGGCCTCATGGTTCGGGCCATCTCGACGATGCCCTCGAGGAACTCATTGTAGACGTCGCGGTGCACGATGGCACGGCTCGTCGCGGTGCAGCGCTGACCTGTGGCGCCGAAGCCGCCCTTGGCGGCGGCTTGCACGGCGAGGGCAACATCGGCGTCCTCCATGACAATGACGGGGTTCTTTCCGCCCATCTCGCACTGCACCTTCTTCTTCGAACGCGCGGCGGACTCGTTGATGCCCAAGCCGATCTCGGTCGAGCCGGTAAAGGTGATGCCGTCGATGTGGGGATGATTCACCAGGCAGCTGCCGAGCAAGGAGCCGCGGCCGTAAATGACGTTGTAGATGCCCTTGGGAATGCCGGCCTCGGCGAACACCTCGGCGATGATCTTGGCGGTCCAAGGCGTCTGGTTGGCGGGTTTATGGATGACCGCGTTGCCCGCGACCATAGCTGGAGCCGCCTTCCACACGGGGATGGCCACTGGGAAATTCCAGGGAGTGATCGACGCGACCACCCCGATGGGCACGCGCACGGTATAGGCGAAGGTGTTGGGGATCTCGCTGGGGATGGTCTCGCCGTTGAGCCGTCGGGCTTCGCCAGCGACGAACTCCAAGAGGTTGATCATCTTCTGCACTTCGCCGCGGGACTCTTCGAGGATCTTCCCCTCCTCAGCGGTCAGCGCGCGCGCCAGCTCTTCGGTGCGCTTCTCGAAGAGGCGCACGGCGTTGAAGAGGATCTTCCCGCGCACAGGCGCTGGCGTGCGCGCCCAGTCTTTCTGGGCCCGCAAGGCGCCGTCCATGGCGAGCTGCAGGTCGGCTGCGTCGCTCATCGGGGCCTCGTTGAGCACCACGCGGGCGTCAGCGGGGTTGCGGTTCGGGGCCCATTTCCCGGTGCTGGGCTCCCGCCACTCACCGTCGATGAAGTTCAAGAGCTTGTCGGTCATTTCGTCACCCAGTCTCACGTCCGCACGGCGGATGCCCGTGGCCACGACCGCTTGCGTCGAAGGGGCGTGCCGCTCGCCTGCGGCCGAGTTGTTGTTTCGAATCGGCCCGGAGATTACTGGCTCGAAGCCACCGAAGTCAAACGCAGGATTGCCGAGGCAAACTTGGAACGGCGCTTGCGATATTGCTTTCTTGCGAGTGGGGAAACCGAGACAGAATATGGGTCTCCACACGAATCACGGCCTCCTCGTCACGGAGCCGACGCCTCACCTGAGGCATCGACCCCGCACTTGTCGAACAAGGATCAGAGCATGCGCCGACACAGCCTCATTTCCCTGACCCTCACCCTGTCCTTCATCGCCGCCCTCAGTGGCTGTGCGACCGACGTGGACGAGGGGGGACGAGCCGGCATGTACAGCGAGCACGCCGAGCTCTCCGATCTGGAGTGGAGCGGTGGGGCAAAGATGGACGGCGTCGGCAGCAGCTTTGTGACCAACGACATTTTCTCCGATTCGTTTCTGGTCGACTCCCAGTACCTGGACGCCAACGCCCTCCAAGCGTTTTTCGAGGCGACTCCTTACGGGCGACGCAGCTGGCTGGCCGATGAGAAGGTCAACGGTCGTCTGGTCTCCGAGGTCCTGGCCGAGACGGCGGTCGAGGTCGGCGTGAATCCCCTCGTGCTGGTCTCTCGGCTGCAGGTCGAGTCCGGGCTGGTGAGCCGCACCTCTCGGCCCAGCGACCGCACAATCAGTCGCGCCATGGGGTGTGGTTGCTTCGACGGCCAGTCCTGCCAGCAGCAGTATGCGGGTTTTGACAAGCAAATCCGCTGCGCCGCACGGGCGCTGGGCAATCGCTACGACGATTCGGTTGCGGGCGTCGCAGAATGGCAAGCAGGAAAAACCACCCGCACGCTCGACAACATCCGCGTGACGCCCGCCAACCACGCCACCGCGGCGCTCTACGCCTACACGCCATGGGTGCTGCGCGGGACTGGCGGGACGTGGTTGGTTTGGAACGTCACGAAGCGTTACCAGGACCACCTCGAGGAGACCGGGTTGCGCGCCCCCGCGCCGCGTGCGCCTTGGGTGAGCAGCGCCTGTGACAGCGACCAGGACTGTGCTTTCCAGGCCGAAGGGCAGTGGGGTTTCTGCGACCACTACGAGCTCGGCGGGGAAGTGCGGGGCTTCTGCTCGCTGCCTTGCGAAGGGTACTGCCCGGACAAGGACGGGGAAGCGTCGACGTTCTGCGTGGCGCTGCCGGGTTCGCAGGCGGGGCACTGCGTCGTCAAAGCCGAGACCAAGAACCACGATTGTAGGGACATCGCTGGCGCGGAGGCGACCTACGCCACGCGTTTCGTGGGTGACAGTGGTGCCCCCGAGAAGACCGCCGAGGTCTGCCTGCCTTGAGGGGAAGGTCGAGGCAGCGACCGGCGCCCAGGCAGTTCAGCGGCGCGCGCTGGTCAAAGAGCGTGCCAAAGTAGGCTCGGAACACCTGTCGAGGGTCTCGATCTACCGAATTTGGTAGATCGGAACCGATTTTAGTCTACCGAGACCATCGAAGAGTCGAGGTAGACCCATTCAGAGGAGAACGAAACTCTCGAACGGTCTAACGAGACTCTCGAAGAGTCGAACGGGACTCCCGGACCGTTCAAGGCGACTCTCGAGGGGTCGACCGAGGCACTCTTGGAGTCTCGATAGACCGTCGGTGGGGCTCGTTCGACTAGTGCCCGTCCGGAAATACCCCATCTGCGGCGTCGCCTTCCTCCCTCGCTCCTCGGCGTACCGGTGCGTGGCCTGCGTCGCTCGGTCTTCGTCTCCTTGCACCTGGGGCATTTCCGAACGGGCACTCAAAAGATGTCCTTTGGGAAGGATCGCGCGTAGGCACGCCAGCGGTCTCGCTTCGAGACCGCTCGGTGCCGGGTAACGCGCGAAATTCCAATTGCGTGTTTCGCTGAGATCGGCGGAAAATGCGACCGAACTCTGAATTTCAAGATGGACTCTAGACTGGCAGTGAGTTTAGCGGGGCTTGGCGGCGCTGAGCACTTGACAGGCTTTTGACAGTCGTGGGACCTTGAACGGTCTTGATTTCGCGCGCTTGAGCACACGCCGCCCATTGACCACGGCCACGAGCTGCTCGCCTGCGCGACCAAAGACCTGTTGGGGGCTCGGCTCGAGACCGTTCTTGGGCCGCAGCCACCGTCGATCCACGCACGCGAAGCACACTCTGGACGTGACCATGGCCATCAACTTCGAAATTGACCTTCCCGAAGAGCGCCTCGAGGGGCAGCTGCCCGACCACAAGCCGCCCATGACCGCCCACGAGGTCGTGGCGGAAGCCAATCGTTGCCTCTACTGCTTCGATGCGCCCTGCACGGCGGCGTGCCCGACGTCGGTCGATGTCCCGGAGTTCATCCGCCAGCTCTCCACCGAGAACATCGAGGGCGCGGCGAAGACCATTCTGCAGTCGAACATTCTCGGCTACAGCTGTGCGCGGGTCTGCCCGGTCGACGTGCTGTGCGAGGGAAGCTGCGTCTACCACCAACTCAACGAGAAGCCGATCGCCATCGGTCGTCTGCAGCGCCACGCCACGGAGTTCGCTCTGGACACGGGTCTGCGGATCTTCACGCCGGGCCCAGACAGCGGTCGGCGAGTGGCGCTCATCGGCGCCGGTCCGGCGAGCCTAGCGTGCGCCTTCGAGCTGCGGCTGTTGGGCCACAGCTGCGTGCTCTTCGAGGCTCGGCCGACGCCCGGTGGGCTCAACACCAATGGCATCGCGCCCTACAAACTGCCGGCTGCGGACGCCATCCGCGAGGTGGACCATCTGCTCGACATCGGCGGCATCGAGCTGCGCATGGGGGCTGCGGTCGGCACGGAGGTCACCATCGGGGAGTTGCTCCAAGACTTCGACGCTGTCTTTGTTGGCGTCGGTCTCGGTCTGGACACCCCACTGTCGGCCGCTGGTGCCGAGGTGGAGGGCGTGGTCGGGGCCGTGGAGTGGATCGAGCGGATGAAGCTCGAAGGAGGCTACACCATCCCCGGCCGCATCAGGTCGGTGGCGGTGATTGGGGGCGGGAACAGCGCGCTTGACGTCGTAAGGGAGATGGTGGAGCTCGGAATCGAGAACGTTACGCTGGTCTATCGACGAGACGAAGCGGGCATGCCGGGCTACGGCCACGAATGGGTCAAAGCCAAGCAGTGGGGCGCCCGAGGGCTCTGGAACACGCTCCCCTCGGCGGTGCTGAGCGAGAACGGAGCGGTTACCGGGCTGCGCTGTGTAAAGACGCGGCTAGTCGCCAACGAGGGCGGGCGAGCGAGCGTCGAGACCATCGCTGGCAGCGAGTTCGAGCTGCAGTGCGAGATGGTCGTTGCGGCCATTGGACAGAGCAAGCTCACCGAGCTCTTCGGCGCCATCCCCGGCCTCGAGCTGGATGGCGGCAAAGTCGTCATCGATGTGCTCAGTGGTCAGACCGCGAACGAGAAGGTCTTCGCTGGCGGCGACTGTGTGAACGGCGGCAAGGAGGTCGTCAACGCAGCGCACGACGGCAAGGTCGCGGCCCGCGGCATCGACGCGTACTTCAAGTCCCTTCAGTAGAACGGCACCAGAATTTCAAGCTGATGAGTTGCCGAGCGGACGGCCGATTTGCGCACCGCAACTTGTCGAAATGAAGCGAAAATCGGTCGTGGGCAAGCGAGGCAAGAACCCCAAAGTCTTGGCCCTTGCGGCTCAACAAGGAGATAGACGTCATGTCCGACCTCAAGGTCAACTTCGCTGGCATCAAGTCCCCCAACCCCTTCTGGCTCGCTTCGGCCCCACCGACCAACTCGGGGGCGCAGATCATGAGAGCCTTCGACGAAGGTTGGGGCGGCGCGGTCTGGAAGACCCTCGGTCAGCCCATCACCAACGTCTCGAGCCGCTTCGGAGCGACGCAGTATCGAGGCACACGCATCGTCGGCTTCAACAACATCGAGCTGATCACCGATCGACCGCTCGAGGTGAACCTCAAAGAGATCACCGAGGTGAAGAAGCGCTACCCCAACAACGCGGTCATCGCCAGCATCATGGTGGAGACCCGGGAGGAGTGGAAAGACCTCATCAAGCGCTGCGTCGACGCAGGCGCAGACGGGCTAGAACTCAACTTCGGCTGCCCACACGGCATGTGCGAGCGCGGCATGGGCTCCGCCGTCGGACAGGAGCCCAGGGTTTGCGGCGACATCACCGCCTGGGCCGTCGAAGACAGCACGGTGCCGGTCATCGTCAAGCTCACGCCCAACGTCGGGAACATCAACCTCCCAGCCCGGGCGGCCGCTGCCTCCGGCGCTCGTGCGCTGAGCCTGATCAACACCATCAAGTCCATCATCGGCGTCGATCTCGAGCGCGGCGTCTTGCTCCCCCGAGTCCACGAGCTGGGCACCAACGGCGGGTATTGCGGTCCGGCGGTCAAGCCCATCGCGCTGTTCATGGTCGGCCAGCTCGGCAAGGACCCCGAGGTCAACATCCCGCTCAGCGGCATCGGCGGCATCGACAGTTGGAGAGACGCGCTGGAGTTCATCTTCCTCGGCGCCTCGACGGTGCAGGTCTGCACCGCGGTCATGCACCGCGGCTACCGCATCGTGCGCGACATGCTCGACGGTACCGAGCGCTTCATGAAGGACCACGGCTACGAGACCATCGACCAGATGGTCGGCAAGGCGCTGCCCAGCTACACCGACTGGGGGCACCTCGACCTGAACTACGAAGTCGTCGCCGAGATCGACTCGGAGCTCTGCATTGGCTGCCAGCTCTGCGTGACCGCCTGCCGAGACGGCGCTCACGACTGCATCAGCACCGTCGAAGGGACCCGTGTCCCGGTCGTCGACGTCGAGCAGTGCATCGGCTGCAACCTCTGTCACCACGTCTGTCCAGTTCCCGAATGCTTGGAGATGGTCGAGGTCGACAACGGCAAGGAGCCCATGTCCTGGAAGGCCTACGAGGCGGCGCTCGCCCGCGGCGAGAACCCCCCACATCCCGGCAAGAGCACGCACCAGACGCATTTCTAGGGTGCCGAGTTCGTCCCGCTGCAGATGCTGACTCTCCTCGCCCTTTTCGGGGCGAGGGCCTGTCAGCTACAGGCCGCGACCAGGGTCGTGAGGACTGCCTTCATGTCGCTGGGTCGGTCGGCCGGGTTGGGCTGGAGGCAGTGGTCAATGAGCTCAGAGAGCTTGGCGACGGGGGTGGAGACGAGGTTCACCAGGGGTTTGTAACGACGATTGATCTGCGCCGTGTAGACCGCCACGGTCGTCGACCCCGTGAAGGGTAGAGTCCCCGAGAACACCTCGTAGAGCACGACCCCGAACGAGTAGATGTCGGCGCGCCGGCCGATCTCTTCGCCCATGGCTTGTTCTGGTGCCATGTACACCGGCGTGCCGATGCCCTGTCCGGTGACGGTTAGGCCCGGGTTGTCGGCGGTCAGCGCGATGCCGAAGTCCATCAGGTAGGGCACCTGGGTGACTCGTTCGATCATGATGTTGGCGCTCTTGAAGTCGCGGTGCACGATGCCTCGGTCGTGCGCAGCGGCCAGCGCCTCACCAACAGGACCCAGGACCCGCAAGCCCTCATCGAGGTTCAGCGGGCCATTTCTCTGCAGGAGGTCATGAAGCGTCACGCCGTCCACGTACTTCATGGTGAAGAAGTAGAGGCCATCGAGCAGTTCGAGGTGGTAGGCCGGCAGGATGTGTGGGTGCTCGAGGTCTCGGGTGATGAGCAGCTCTCGCTTGAAGCGTTGCAGCCAAGCCGGATCGTTGACCAAATCGCCGCGCAGGACTTTGAGCGCCAGGATCTCGCTGAGGGTGCTGTCGAGGACCTTGTAGACGTTCCCCGTCCCCCCGGTTCCCAAGTCCCCAAGGACCTGGTAGCGGCTGCGGGCGAGGATCTCCAGCGGATGTGGGCCGATCTGCTCGCGCAGCTCCGGGCTGAGGGCGCGCAGCGAGCCACTGGAATTGAACAAGATCCGCGTGGCACGGGGTCCTTCGCCGGTTCCAGTGGTCTGTCTCTCGGAATCGCCCACCACGGCGAGGTCTTCGCTTTTGATGCGAGGGATGTCTTCGTGGCGGTCGTAGTGGGTGCGCTCGAGGTGGGTGAGTTTCGTCGACTCGGGAAGCCTCGAGGTCGAGGCGTTGAGCCCCGACGTGACGCTCGAGTAGTCGGGAACCAAGGGCAGGAAGGGGGCGACCAGTTCCGCTACGACCTGCCTCGGCTTCGGCGACTCGAGCTCTTGCTCGAGCGGCCGAAAGGCGAACTCGACTTTTCGGACATCGGCGTAGCGTTGCTCAGGCCGCTCGGCCAAAGCGCGATGGAAGAAGTCGACACCCCGCTTGAGCGCCTCGCCGGGGACACCGGCGCTGGCGAGCTGCATCATCATCCCGGTCCACTGCGGCTCCCATTCGTCGGGTTGTACCGCTCCCGTCAGGAGCCTGTAGAGGATACTGGCGACCCCATAGCAGTCGGTCTGTGCGGTGGGCTCGCGGCCGCGGCGAACCTCTGGCGCGTCATTCTTGGGGGCGCGACCCAAGGGTTGGAAGCGACTGAGCAGCATGCCCTCGGTAAACCCTTCGACGCGGACATCGCCAGCCGAGTCGACAAGGACCGCTGAAGGGCGCAGCGCCGTGTGGTGAAGGTCGCCATCGAGCGCGTCGATCAGGCCGTTCAGGACGCCCCTTACGATGGTGGCTCCGACGGCGGCGGGCAGGGCCCGGGGGTCCTTTGCCCGTGCCTCGAACAGCGTCTCCAAGGTCACCGAAGGCAAGAGGGGACGGATGAGGAACGGGTGGCCGTCAGAGGACCCAATCTCATCAATGGGGACGACATAGTCGGAGTTGAGTCGGGCCTCTTTCGTGCTGATGTCACGGAAGTAGAGCACGCACTCCACGTTGGTGACGGCTTCGTCGTCGAGCGTGGTGAGAATCCGCAAGACATGAGGCTGGTCCACGGGGGCGACCAAGATGCGGGACAGCAACGGGGCCGCCGTCATCACCTCGAGAACGGTGTGTCCAGCGACAATTGCCCCTTGTTCACGCCCGTGAGTCACCGAAGCTTATCCTCACTCTCTTGAGCCACGCTACCGTGGGGATGGGAATCGAGACCTCGAGCCCCATCCTCACGATCGTCTCACCGTACCCAAAGATCAACCGCCGATCATTCCTCGTAGTAGGCGTCGGTCAGGTCCAAGCCCCGATCGATGATCGCAAACCCCTCGAGCATCTGCTCTTCGGTGATACAGAGCGGCGGGTTGCACATGAAGCTGTCCCAACGCACGAAGGTGAAGAGCCTCTCCTGTCGGAAGAACGCCGCGAGCTCATTCATGGGCTGGGAGGAGGTATTGTATTTGGCCATGGGCTCACCGGAGCTGTTCTTCTGCAGGTCCATCATCCCGAAGAGCCCGATGCAGCGGCCCTCTTTGACGCTCGGGTGTTTTTCGGTCAGGCGGTCCATCTCGGCGCGCATGACCACGCCCATCTTCGCGGCGTTTTCGATGTAGCCTTCCTCGAGGAGCACGTTGACGGCGGCGAGGCCAGTGGCCAGTGCCATGGTGTGGGCATTGTAGGTCAGCCCGCCCCAGAAAACGTTCTTGCCGAAGTGGGCGGCGATGGGATCCGAGACCCCCATGGCGCCCAGCGGGAGGTAAGAGCTGGTCAGCCCTTTGGCCATGGTGACGATGTCTGGAACGATCCCGAAATGCTCGTAGGCCATGAGCTTGCCGGTGCGGCCAAAGCCGCACATGACCTCGTCACAGATGAGCAGAATGCCGTTGCGCTCCAAGAGCTCTTTCAGTCCTTGGAGGTAGCCAGCCGGCGGCGCCAAGATGCCGTTGGTGCCGGTCACCGTCTCGATGATCATGGCGGCGATGGTGTTCGCACCTTCGTAAGTGATCACCTCCTCGAGGTACTCGAGGTTGTTGCGGGTGATCTCCTCCTCGCTGTCACCGAAGGAGTAGTTGTAAGGCCAAGGATCCATCACTCGGATAAACCCTGGCGCACCGGGCTCACTCGGCCAGCGTCGGGGATCGCCGGTGGCCTGAAGGGTCAAATTCGTTCCGCCATGGTAGCTGCGGTAGCGCGAGAGAATCTTGAACTTTCCGGAGTATAGGCGCGCGGCGCGGATGGCGTTTTCATTGGCTTCGGCGCCACCCAGAGTGAAGAAGAAGGTGTTGATGTTGCCGGGGATGATCTCGGACAGCAGCTTGCCCAGACGGGCCCGTGGCTCGGTCGCCGTGCCGGGGTAGACGTAGAGCAGCTGCCTGTCGAGCTGTTCCTTCATGGCCGCCAAGACTTTCGGGTGGCTATGGCCAATGTTGACGCTCATTAGCTGACTGTTGAAGTCCAAGAACCGTTCTTGGTCAGGCGTCCAGAAATAGACTCCCTCCGCGCGCTCGATGGGGATTGGCGCGACGGTGTCCGTCGCGGCCCAGGAGTACATCGTGTGTTTCTTGCAGAGCTCAATCATCTCTTGTGAGTTCATGGCGGTCCTTCAATAGGGTAACGGGCTCGAGATCCAGCCCGAAATGGGAATTGTAGCCATGGATGGCCGAAAGTCGTGTAAACCCGAAGAGTTGCGCGCAGGATGCGCGCAACAACTTGGCGGCTTGGAAAGCACAAAAGGCGGTAGCATGAGAGCCAGCCCTGCTGCAAGCTCCAAACGTCTGGATTCTTACTGTGTTGCGTGCGCCAGCACGAGCAGATTCGGCGACTCGTCGTCGTCGTATTCCGAGCCATCGAAGTCGCCCCAGAACTCGTCCGCTTCGAAGTCGGCGTCAGCCAAGAGCCGGGTCATGCTGTGGCGATTGTAGAACTGCCCAGCCTGCCCGAAGCGGCCCAGCTGCCCGCTGGACAGGTCGATGCAGAGGCTGCGCCGCACGAAGCTCAGATCGGCCTCGGTGGTGTATTCGTCGAGCACGAGCGCCGGATGGTCCGTGCCCAACCAGCCGTTGGGTTCGAAGCTCCAGTCGCGTTGCCCGTCCAAAGCCCCGATGTAGGCAGGGCTGAGATGCATGTCAATGAGCAGACGGCCGCCAGGACAGAGATGTCGATGGATGCCCCGCAGAATCTCTACGGCGACCTCGGCCGGGAACCCGCTCAAATGGCCGAAAATGATGATGGCGACGTCGAACTCCCCGTCGAGAGCCAGCGCTCGGACGTCGCCAAGCTCGAAGCGCACATCGTCGAGGCGCTCCTCACGGGCCTTGGCGCGCGCTCTCGCGATGGCTGTTGGGTTGATGTCGACGCCGACGACGCGGGTGCCGGCGCGGCCCATGGGGATGGCGATGCGACCATCGCCACACATGACGTCCAGCACGCGATGCCCGAATTCGAGATTGAGAACATCGCTGAGGAAATCGAGCTCCTCCCGAGTTTGCTCTGGGCTGCGCAGCCCAAGCCCAAGGAACTGGCGGCCAATGTCTTCATCGGCCCAGGGGATTTCGGTTTCATCGACGAACGCTCGCGGTCGCTTGGTCTCGCTGAAGCGTTCCAGCAGTTGTCTCAAAAGTTCGTCGCTCAAGCTTCGCTCCTCCCATCATCGGTCTCAAGTGCACGTGGTGAACTGGCGTCGACTCCACATCGCTCCAGCGACGCCGCGCTAGGCAGCAGCCAAGCCCGAAATTGGTTGGCTTGGGCGCTGCTCGGTGCCTCCGTGAGGCCGAAGGTGGTCGGTCTGTCGCCCTTGGAGTTCAGGGTCACGTTGGTCTCTCGCAGCTCCTCGTCTCGGAAGTAGTGCAGCGGGAGCGTCTGTCCGTCCTTGTACTGCTGAAGAAAAGACGTGAGCTTGGCCGCTGACACCTTCTGCCCGTCGATGGCAAGCAGTTCGTCTCCGGCCATCAGGCCCGCCTCCTGCGCGGGGCTGCCATCGAGCACGTACGCCAACATCCGGTCGTTCTCCACTCGCGCGCCCAACCAAAGCGCGTTCGAGGCTTTTTCGGAGCGCACGATGCCAAATGACTCGAGCGCACTCCAATCAAAGGGCAGCGCCGAGTGGATCGCCGTCGTGAAGAACTCAGACCAATCGCCGCCGACCACGGCTTCAATCTGCTGCTGCATGCTGCCCTCAGGGTAGCCGATGCCTTGTTGTCCGAAAGAGCTCCAAAGGAACTTCAGGACGTCATCGAGGCTTTTCTGCGACTCGGTTTGGGCGCGAATCTGCAGATCGAGCAGGAGGGCTGCCAGGCCGCCCTTCAGATAGTACGAAATGCGGGTATTTCGGACGTTGGCGTCGGGGCGATAGAGCTTGATCCAGGCGTCGAAGCTCGAGTCGGAAAGACTCTGCAGCCGGTGGCCTGGCTGCGCCTCCATCTGGCTCACCCTCTCTCCCATTTCAGCGAGGTATTCCGTGGGTGTCATCAGTCCAGCGCGAACCAAGAGCAGAGACTGGTAGTAGACCGTCCAACCTTCTGCGACCCAGAGGTCTCGTGTGTAGTTCTCCTCGAGGTAGTTGAAGGGCCCGAGCGCGTCGGTGTGGACCGCCTTCACGTTCCACACGTGGAAGTACTCGTGTGCCAACAGACTGATGAAATCGCGGTAGCCTTCTGCGTTGACCATCCCCGATCTCGGGAAGGCCATGACGCAAGAATCGTGATGCTCCAAGCCGCCCCGAGCGTCTCCCGTGTTGAAAAGGACGAAGAGGTAATGTCGGTAGGGCAACCCCCCGAACATCTCCGAGCACACTTCGACGATCTTGACGGCGTCGAGGCAAAGAGACTCCAAGGACCGAGCGCCCAGTCGACCCACGGTGAGGAACGCGTGCGGCTTGCCGGCGGCCTCGAATCGCCGGAGCTCGTGACGTTCCCCTGGGGGCAGCAAAGTCAGCGCGACGTCGACCAGCGCGTCGTAGTTGGGGACCACGAAGCGGTCTCCGACGAAGTCATCGAAGGCGGCGCTGCAGCCGAGCCAACCCGTTGGGAGGTCCAGCGTGACGGTGTGTTCGGAGTCGAGGTCCGCGTCGGTGAAGGCGAAGAGATTACTGCCGACGACAAACCCAAACCGCTCGTCCAGATAGGGAGTGCGGACGCTGAACTCTTGAGCGTCGAAGAAGGTGCGGAAGACAAAAGGCTGCGCCGCGTTGTGGACCACCCAACTGCTCTTCGCGACTTTCTCGCAGAGCAGCTGCTCTCCATGAACGGTTGTGGCGTCGGCGAGCACGATGTGCCTCGCGAACTCCCGCAGCAAATAGGAGCCGGGTGACCAGGAGGGCAGGCTGACAGTGGTCAGCGAGTCCGCAGAATGGGCCGTCAGCGTGACTTCGATTCGATGCGTCTTTGGGTCACGAATCGATACGCGGAGTTGCGGCATCTTGTTCTCCTGCCGAGTGGTAAATGTTTCCTGGGCAACGAGCCTAGGACCTGGCGGCCGACGTGCGGTCAGCAGGCCACGGGAGGCTGGAACGGCACGCCTTCGGCGTCAAATGTTTCGACTCAATGCACCCAATCTGGTGTCCCGACCATGGGAACGAAACGCACAGGGATAAGCTCTTCCCGATGAACGCCCTCCTCCTGCCGGTGCATCAGGGTGAGCTGTTGGTCCACGTCGCCCACCGGCAGGACCAAGCGACCGCCTATCGCCAGCTGCTCGACCAACGCCGGCGGTATGCGGCTGGGTGCCGCAGCGACGAGGATGCCGTCGTAGGGGCTGTGCTCGAGCCAACCTTGGTGCCCGTCGCCGACCTTGCAGGTGACCTCATAGCCCAGGTTACGCAAACGTCGCGAGGCCGCAATGGAGAGGGACTCCACGATCTCGACGCTGTAAACCTCGGCCTTCAGCGCGGCCAGAATCGCTGCCTGATAGCCGCATCCGGTTCCGATCTCCAAGACGCGAGCGCCCTCCCGAAGCTCTAGGAGCTCGGTCATCAGCGCCACGATATAGGGCTGCGAGATCGTCTGTCCGTTGCCGATGGGGAGCGGCGAGTCGTCGTAGGCTTGGTCTTGCAGGTGAGGAGGCACGAAGTGATGCCGAGGAACCTCCAGCATGGCCCGCAGAACGCGCTCGTCGGTCACCTGCCGAGCTTCGATCTGCTCACGGACCATCCTCTCCCGTTCGGCCTTCATCAGCAACTCTCCAGACGCGACCTCGGAGCCCGGCTGGTCGGCGCCCGAGGAATGGCAGGGCAAGGCTTAAGACGGTGCTTGACGGGCGTGAGGCCAAGAAACGAAAAAAGCCCTGGCGTGCCAGAGCTCTCTTCTACGGGGTGGACGGGACTCGAACCCGCGACCTTCGACGTGACAGGCCGATGTTCTAACCAACTGAACTACCACCCCGAATCACAATGGGCGCAACAGGGATTGAACCTGTGACCCTCGGCTTGTAAGGCCGATGCTCTCCCAGCTGAGCTATGCGCCCTCTCGGTTGTCACCCCGAGTAGCCTGCGACGTCACAGCTCAGTGACGCAAGCGAGGCGGGAAACTACGTGAGGTCGATCCTAAAGTCAAGCTAGAAAAATGAAATAGGACGGGAAGAGAGTGGGTCGTCACACGCGCCGAACGGCTGTCGAGATGAAAGGAAGCGTCACGTGAGAGCAACGCCGTAGGCTGAAAACTGGAACACTCAGGATGCATTTTCCCCAGTTGTCCACGCGCTTTGAACCCCGCTTGCTTGTGGCAGTGCTCAGGCTTCGCTGGCCGCGTCCGCGGGCTTTGTCAGGAGCTCCTTCGTCGGCTCTTTTTGGAGCCGGATATCTGGCGGCATCAGTGGCTTCAACAAGGCGATCTTGAAGGCCTCGACGTCTTCCAGGTTCAACACGTGCAGCAGCACCTCATCCATATGCTCGACAAAGATGATCTCGATCTGCTTGCGCACGCGCTTCGGGATATCGCGCAGGTCGCGTCGGTTCTCTTTCGGAGCGATCACCAACTTGATCCCACCACGGTGTGCGGCGAGCACCTTCTCTTTCAGCCCGCCGATCGGGAGCACTCGCCCGCGCAGCGTGATTTCCCCGGTCATGGCCACATCCTTGCGAACTGGGATGCGGGTTAGAGCCGAGACGATGCTGGTTGCCATGGTGATACCGGCCGAAGGCCCATCCTTCGGGATGTGATCGCCAGGGAAATGGATGTGGATGTCGACCTTGGCCGCGAAGTCGGGGCTGAGGTCGAGGTTGATGGCGCGCGAGCGCACGTAGCTCATGGCCGCTTGTGCCGACTCCTGCATCACGTCTCGCAGCTGGCCGGTTAGGATCAGCTTGCCCTTGCCGGGCATGATCCCCACCTCGTTCTTGAGCATGGTGCCACCGAACATGGTCACGGCGAGGCCGTTGGTCATGCCGATCTCATCGCGTTCCTCGACCTGCTTTTGCTTGTGCTTGTAGGGGCCAAGGAACTTCGGGACCATTTTGGAGGTCACCTTGAAGGTCTGCTCCTTGCCGTTCTTCACCACATCACAGGCGATCTTGCGCGAGACTGCGGAGATCTCGCGCTCGAGCGACCGCACTCCTGCCTCCATCGTGTAGTGGTTGACGATGGTTCGAATGGCGCTGTCGGTAAAGCGAACGTCGACGTTCTCGATGCCGTTGGCCTCGCCCTGTTTGGGGATCAAGTAGACGCGGGCGATGTTGAGCTTCTCGAATTCGGTGTAGCCAGCGATCTCGATGATCTCCATGCGGTCGTTGAGAGGGATGGGGATCGAGTGGAGGTTGTTGGCGGTCGCGATGAACATGACCTTGGACAGGTCGTAGTCCAAATCGAGGTAATGGTCGTTGAACACGGAGTTCTGTTCGGGATCGAGCACCTCGAGCAACGCGCTCGAGGGGTCGCCCCGAAAATCCATGCTCATCTTGTCGACTTCATCGAGGAGGAAGACCGGGTTGTTACTGCCGGCTTTCTTGACGCTCTGGATGATCTTGCCGGGCAGCGCGCCGATGTAGGTCCGTCGATGGCCGCGGATCTCGGCCTCGTCGCGCACGCCACCCAGGCTGATGCGCACGAACTTTCGACCCGTCGCACGAGCGATGGAGCGGGCGATCGAGGTCTTGCCGACACCGGGAGGCCCGACGAAGCAGAGGATCGGCCCCTTGAGCTGCCGAACCAGGGCCTGAACGGCCAAGTACTCGACGATTCGCTCTTTGGGTTTCTTGAGGCCGTAATGGTCGTCGTTGAGGATCTTTTCGGCCTCGACGATGTCCATCTTGTCTTGCGTCAGGTCGAACCAAGGCAGGCTCAGGATCCAGTCGATGTAGTTGCGAACGACGGTCGCCTCAGCGCTCATTGGGCTCATCATCTTGAGCTTGCGCAGCTCCTTCTTGACCTTGACCGTCGCCTCCTTGGACATCCGCTTCTTTTCGATCTTGGCCTCGAGCTCTTCGATCTCGTTCTTGAACTCGTCGCGCTCCCCGAGCTCCTTCTGAATGGCCTGCATCTGCTCGTTCAGGTAGTACTCTTTCTGGGTCTTCTCCATCTGCTTCTTGACCCTCGAACGGATCTTCTTCTCGACCTGCAGGATCTCGATCTCGGCCTGCATCAGCTCATAGAGCTTCTCCAGCCGGGTCTTGGGATCCTCGGTCTCGAGGATCTGCTGCTTGTCGTTGAGCTTCAGGGAGAGATGAGCGGCGATCGTGTCAGCGAGCCGCGGCGCCTCGTCGATGGCTGAGACCGACGCCAGCATTTCAGGCGGGATGCGCTTGTTGAGCTTGACGTAGGCCTCGAACGTCATGCGAATGGTCCGCATCAAGGCTTCGAGCTCCTGAGACTGCTCGCCCGCCTCGCGGAGCTCGTCCACTTCGCAGAGGAAGAACTCGTCGCTGGGAATGTAGCGCCGCACGCGGGCGCGCCGCTTCCCCTCGACCAGCACTTTCACGGTGCCGTCAGGGAGCCTCAGCAACTGGATGATCGCGCCGATCGTCCCGACCGTGAAGATGTCGTCGGGAGTGGGGTCGTTGGTCTTCGCTTTCTTTTGCGCGCTGAGCAGGATCTCTTTGTCCTTGCTCATCGCTTCGCCCAGGGCGTTGATCGATTTTTCACGGCCCACGAAGAGCGGCACCACCATGTGTGGAAACACGATGATGTCCCGTAGGGGCAACAACGGAAGGAGGCGCGCGCGCCGTCCGGTGGGATCCTTCTTGTCGTCGTTTCGATTGAAAAACATTCGATACCCAGTGCGTTTGTGGTCGAAGCAAGTGCAGCGGCGAAATGGATCGACGCCGTCTGGAGCTGCCTCACTCAGCAGCTCTCCGAATCAGGTTTTTCCCACCTCATCACAGATGACGATGGGACTGGCATGGTCGGCGATGACCTCAGGGGTGATGATGATCTCTCTCACCGACTCGTCGCCAGGAATTTCATACATTGTGTCGAGCATCGCATTCTCGAGGATCGTCCGCAAGCCCCGTGCGCCGCCCCGCTGCTTCAGCGCATGCTTGGCGATGACTTGGAAGGTCCCTTCCGCGAACTTCAGCGTCACCCCGTCCATGGCGAGCAGCTTTTGATACTGCTTGATCAGTGCGTTCTTGGGGGTCGTGAGGATCTGGATCAACGATTCTTCGTCGAGCTGGTGCAGGGTCGCGACGACGGGCAGGCGGCCGACGAACTCGGGGATCAGGCCGTATTTCAGGAGGTCTTCGGGCTGCACCAATTCAAGCAGCTCGCCGACTTCCTTCTCTTCGCGCTTGCGGATCTCTGCGCCGAAGCCCAACGAACGTTGTCCGAGACGCTGCTCGATCACCTCGTCAAGCCCGTTGAAGGCGCCGCCGACGATGAACAGGATATTCGTCGTGTCGACCTGCAGAAAGTCCTGTTGAGGGTGTTTGCGTCCGCCCTTCGGGGGAATCGAGGCGGTGGTCCCCTCGACGATCTTCAGCAGTGCCTGTTGCACCCCCTCGCCGGAGACGTCTCGAGTGATCGACGGGTTGTCGGTCTTGCGTGCGATCTTGTCGATCTCGTCGATGTAGATGATGCCTTTGCAGGCCAACTCGATGTTGTGGTCCGCGGCCTGTACGAGGCTGACGATGATGTTTTCGACGTCCTCACCGACGTAGCCCGCCTCCGTGAGGTTCGTCGCATCGACGATCGCAAACGGCACGTTGAGGATACGCGCCAACGTCTGAGCGAGCAGCGTCTTGCCAGTGCCCGTGGGGCCGATGAGCAGGATGTTGCTCTTTTGCAGCTCCACTTCATCGGCCGAGACCTTGGATTCGATCCGCTTGTAATGGTTGTGAACGGCGACCGCGAGGGTCTTCTTGGCGCGCTCCTGGCCGATCACGTAGTCGTCCAAGACGGCCTTGATCTCGACAGGTTTCGGCACCTTGGTCACCTTCTGGAGGCTGTCCTCTCGGCTCACCTCCTCGACGATGATTTCATTGCACAATCCAATGCACTCATCGCAGATGTACACCGTCGGCCCAGCAATGAGCTTCTTGACCTCTTTCTGCGTCTTCCCACAGAAAGAGCAACAGAGATTCCCTCCGTTCGACTTTTGGGCCAACTGAACCTCCGCTCGGGCGTGACGACTAACGCCGACTACTCGACGGTCTTGTCTCGCGGGGCGATGACTTGGTCTACGATTCCATACGCTTGGGCCTCTTCCGCCGACATGAAGTAGTCGCGGTCCGTGTCCTTCTCGATCTTCTCCTTGGACTGGTTCGTCGCCTGCACGAGAATCTCATTGAGCTTGCGACGCATCCCGAGAATCTCGCGGGCTTGGATGTCAATGTCGGTGGCTTGTCCGCTGATTCCGCCCATGATCATGGGCTGGTGAATCAAGATACGGCTGTTGGGCAGCGCCAAACGGCGTCCTTTTGTTCCCGCGGCCAACAACACGGCCCCCATGCTTGCGGCCTGGCCTACGCAGATCGTCGAAACCGTGCAGCGGATGTGTTGGATCGTGTCATAAATCGCCAGGCCCGCGGTCACCGAACCCCCTGGGCTGTTGATGTAGAGCTGAACCTCTTTGTCTGGGTCCTCGCTCTCCAAGAACAACAGCTGCGCAATGATGCTGTTGGAAACTTGGTCCGATACTGGGGCGCCGAGGAAGATAATCCGATCTTTCAGAAGGCGGCTAAAAATATCCGAGACGCGTTCGCCACGATGGGTCTGCTCGACGACGTATGGAATGAAACTCATGACTCTCTCCTTGCCTGGTCGGCGCGAAACGCCGTCTCAGGGGGCTGTGTGCTGGTTCTCTTCGTAGATTGGTTCGTCAGACGCCTGACTCACTTCTGTAGACGCCAAGACCCTTACTCGTCGCAGCTCGCCTTTGCCTTCTCCTCTGCGGGAGCTTCGATCTCGACAACCTTTGCACGCTCCACCAAGAAAGCCAGCGTTTTTCCCTGCCGAACTTCTTGATTGAGTACTTCCGCCATCTCAGGAGTGCTGTAGCGTCGCCGCAGGTTGGCAACCTGAACGCCCATGCGCCCCGCTCGACGCTCGATGTAGTCCTGTCGGTCCCTCTCACCCACTTCGATCTTTTCGGCCGCAGCGATCGCCTCGAGGATGACTCCGTTCTGCACATTGGTGGAGACTTTTTTCGTTAAGGTGTCATCAAGGTTGTCGAGCAGCTCGGGGAGGCGGTCGGCCGGCAGACCCATGCGGAGGAGGTGCTGACCTTGTTCCACCTTCTCCTGTTCGACTCGGCCCGCGATGTAGCCCAGCGGCAACTCGAAGGTATGGGCCTCACGCAGCTTGAGCAGCAGCTTCTCTTGGATGGCTTCCTGCCTCAAGTACTCGAGCTCCTTCTCTTTGTACTCGCGAATCTTCGCCTTCAACTCCTCGAGGGTCTCGACTGTGCCGTCGACTCTCTTGGCGAACTCGTCGTCGAGCGCCGGCACAACCCGCTTGCGGATGGCTGTGGGCGTGACGCTGATGCGAACCGTTTCCTCGGACTCCACGGACTCTTTGACCTCGACCTCGACGGTCTCTTCAAGCTTCTTCCCGAGCAACGCTTGACTCACCCCCAAAAAACCAAAGCGATCCGTGCCGATCTCGAAGGTATCATCCGCCGACGTGTAGCGGTCAGGTCCGCCGGGCACGACAGTGGTGTACGCGACGGTCAACAAATCCCCGTCCTCGATGAAGTCGCGTCCGTCGACATTCACGACCGTCGTATAAGACTCCTGGAGTCTTTGCAGCTCCAACTCGATGGCGCCCTCGGAGACGGACTCCGTCGTGTGGGCAACCTCGATCCCCAAGTAATTCGTTGCCTCGATGGTCGGCCTCACTTCGAACTCGACCTCGAACGCGAACCCGCCGTCCTCTGTTTGCCCATTGGTGATTCGATAGGGAGACATGTGGATGATATCGGGGATCCCATCCAGCACCTCGCGCAGCGTCACCTGCGCCAAGTGTTGCACGGCTTCCATTCGGATCTTGCCACCATACATCTTGCGAATGACCCCGACAGGCACTTTCCCGGCCCGAAACCCTCTGAGCTTCGTCGTTTTGCAAAGCGCAGCAAGGCTCTTCTTTTCCTCGCCGCCCAAGGCCTCGCCAGGCACGACGACCGAGACATGGCGCAAGATTGGTCCCTTCTCACTCACCTCAAAGCTCATCGTCTAGCCTCATTCATCGATAAAATGGTGGTTCGCCGCAGCCCAAGGCGGGCCCACAGCGCTCTTCGGTTCTGTATCTATTCAGGCACACACTCGCCGGCATTGCCGTCGTTGCCTGATATTCTGAGCTCGCCTTTTGCGCGCACTCGGTCCAGTCGTGGTTTGGCTCGGCGCGACCGCGCTGAACCGCGTGACACTAGAGAATCGCCCTGTGGGCGTCAAGACGAGTTCGGTCAGCAGGCGCACGTCACGCTCGTGACGCGGGATGAGGACGCTTGACACGGCCGGTAATTTGCGGTCTCCGCTGCCAGAAGGAGACGCGACGATGGACACAAGAACGATCGAGTCCTTGGAGAGCAAGCAGGCGGAGCTACGAGAGGCAATCAGCCGTGGAGCAGACATGCGGCCCGGCTCGCTGGTCGAGCGCTACCGGCGCTGCGGCAAGCAGGGCTGTCACTGTGCCGGCGAAGGCGAGCGCGGCCACGGGCCGAGCTGGTCGCTCACGCGCGAGGTCGTGGGCAAGACCGTCACCAAGGTGATCCCACCGGATGCCGTCGATGCGACCCAGGCGCAGATCGCAGAGCACAGACGTTTCCGGGCCACGGTGCACGAACTCGTGGAGACGAGCGAACGCTTGTGCGAGGCGCGCCTCATGCAGGATGGTGCTGCCTCGGATGAGGCGGAAAAAAAAGGAACTTCAGAAAGGCCCTCACGGCGGAAGTCGTCGCGGAGATCGACGCGCTCGTAGGCGCGCCCGTCGAGCAGTGGGACTTGGAGGCGATCGAAGTCGCCGCGTGGCGGGAGGCGCTGCGCATCGCAGGCCTCGCCGTCGGCTGCCGCTTCAATGCGGACCACTCCGACCATGCGGGACCCTCGCTGGCCTGTCCCTGTGGAGGGCTGGCACGCTACGCTGGACGGCGCCCAAAGACGTTCACGAGCGCGCTTGGGGACCTCGTTCTCGAGCGCGCTTACTTCCACTGTGACAAGTGCCGTAGCGGCTTCTGCCCTCGAGACCGGACGCTCGGCCTCGACGGCGGCTCGCTGTCACCGCACGTGCTACGCATGGTCGGGATCGTTGGAGCCCGCGTGAGCTTCGAGGAAGGTCACGGACTGCTGGACGAGCTCGCCGGCGTCGGCGTCTCGACCAAGCAGGTCGAGCGCGAGGCCGAGCGGCTGGGACGCGAAATCGCCTAAGACGAACGGCGCACCGTCGAGCCCGAGACGGACCGCGAGCTCCCGCCGACGCTTACCTCGGCATGGACGGCACCGGCATCCCGATGCGCAAGAGCGAGACCGAGGGGCGCGCCGGCAAGCCGGAAGACGGCTCGGCGAAAACCCGTGAGGTCAAGCTCGTCACCGTCTGGAGTGCAGAAGGGCGCGACAAGGACCACGTCCCCGTCCGCGACGACGGCTCGAGCACGTACTCGGCCGCTATCGAGAGCGCCGCGACGCGCGACGCCGACAAGGAGCCCTCCGAGTTCGCCCGACGCGTGGTTCGCGAGGCTTCGAGCAAGCCCCGCGCCGCGTCGTCCTCGGCGACGGCGCCGCGTGGATCTGGAACCTCGCCGCCGAGCAATTCCCGGACGCCATTCAGATCCTCGACCGCTTCCACGTCAACGAGCACCTCTCCGACGGCGCCAAGGCGATCTATGGCCGCGACGGCATTTTGCACAAGGAGTGGGCGCACCAGCGCTGCACGGAACTCAAGGCCGGGAAGATCGACGACGTGCTGGCCGCACTCGCCGTCCACTCGTCCTGCGAGGAGGCACAGGAATGCGCGAGTACATCCGCAAGAACCTTGACCGCATGCGCTACGGCGAGTTCCACGCGGCCGGCCTTTGCACCTCCACCGCCGTTGTCGAGTCCGGCTGCAAGCGGTTCGTCGGCCTGCGTCTGAAGAACGGCGGCATGTTCTGGACCGTCTCTGGGGCCAACGCCATCATCGCGCTGTGCTGCTGCCTCCCCAGCCATCGCTTCGAGGACTTCTGGGAGCAGCGCGCAGCCGCATGACCGGGCCGCTTCTCACTTTCCTGACGTGCGCCCTCAATCGCCCCCCGTCGCGTCGGCGCGGCAATGCGACGTGCAGGACGCGGCGCCAATGGGTGAGGTCATTCGGGAGCAAGAGGGTCTCAGACCCCCATCCACCCGCCCTCGGCGTGGTGTCGCTCGGCGAAGTCTCGGGCCACGAAATACGAGAGGCGGGACTC
>Ga0210044_10002621_pt1 | contig 26488 bp, 16 predicted proteins | sample CryGey13umfilter_2_FD_183959 | JGI IMG/M metagenome (GOLD analysis project Ga0210044, IMG submission 183959) | Groundwater microbial communities from aquifer in Utah, USA - Crystal Geyser 4/9/14 3 um filter (SPAdes) (version 2) | ecosystem: Environmental > Aquatic > Deep subsurface >... | reverse complement strand
AGCTTGCTGGGTCCTGTCATTCGCCCGGTCGATACGCCCGACCGGGATTAGAGACGCATCATACACTGGGAGGGGGGGGCGTTGTCAATACTCCGGAGAAATTGGTGACGGGGAGAGGGGGTGAAGCAGTGAAGGGGGGGCGGCAGTCCATTCCGGCTCGTCGAGCTTGCCGTCGATGGTCGGGGCACTGGCCGCTCGCACGGCTGCAGTGGTCCGGGCCGCCGGAGCGGCCGTCGCCGGGCCGAACACTGCACCGGGGAGGAGGTATCCGAGGATTGCGAGTGGGAAAGGGCGCATACGAGAGGGGGCCTTTCTGTTGGCAGACCCGTGAGGTGGCCGGACACCGAACGGCGTCCATGGTCAGCTTTCGACCTGCCGGTGCGCACTCCTGCACGCCGACGGATTCCGGGCCAGCAAGGCGGACACGCGTTCCGGTTGCAGGCACGACGCCATGTGGGTTACGATGGTCACGAACCTGCCGCAAAAGTACAGGATGCCCCGCGAACAGCACAAAGGGACCCAATGCCATGGACAAGCTCTCTCTCAACGGCGCCTGGAGTCTGGAGCAAACCGGAAGGCACGAGCCGATCCCGGCGAGTGTTCCCGGCTGCGTTCACACGGACCTGCTGGCCGCCGGGATCATCGATGACCCGTTCCACGGCGACAACGAACTGAAGCTGCAGTGGATCAGTGAGACCGACTGGGTCTACCGCCGGACCTTCGAGGTACCCGGAGCCCTCCTTGCGCACGACCGCGTCGTGCTTCGGTGCGCCGGGCTGGACACGCTGGCCACGGTCACTCTGAACGGCCACGTCATCGGCGAGGCGGACAACATGTTCCGCACGTGGGAGTTCGACGCCAAGGCGGCGCTGCTGGCCGGCCGCAACGAGGTTGAGGTGAAGTTCGCCGCGCCGCTGCCGTACCTCCGCGAGAAGGCCAAAGGCGCCCGGCCGCTTCCCGCCTGGGGAGTCGGCGATTGGCGGTCCGACGCGGCGGGATGGCTGCGCAAAGAACCCAGCAGCTTCGGCTGGGACTGGGGTCCCAAGCTGACCGCCAGCGGCCTTTGGCGCGACGTGGAACTGGGAGCGTTCAGCGGCGCTCGGATTGCCGATGTGCAGTTCACGCAGGACCACTCGAAGCGGCGTTCCGTGGGCCTGACCGTCCGCGTCGGTGTAGAGCGGCTGTGCCGCGGCGCACTGACTGCCGGCGTCCGGGTGTCGCTCGAAGGCGAGGTGGTGGCGCAGGAGACGGTGACCTTCACGGGCAAGTCCGCCGAAGCCCGCCTCGAGATCGCGAAGGCGCAATTGTGGTGGCCCAACGGAATGGGTGAGCGGCCGCTGTACGACGTTGAGGTCGAACTGACCGACGCGGAGCAACAGCCGCTCGACGCTGCGACCAAGCGCGTCGGTCTGCGCACGCTCCGACTGGAGTGCAACGACGACGAGTGGGGGCAGTCCTTCCAGTTCGCGGTGAACGGCGTTCCCTTCTTCGCCAAGGGCGCTAACTGGATTCCGGCGGACCCCTTCGTCTCCCGGCTGATTCGGGCCGACTACTTCCGGCTGCTGCGCGACGCCGCCGAAGCCAACATGAACATGCTCCGCGTCTGGGGCGGCGGGATCTACGAAGCCGACGCGTTCTACGAGCTTTGCGACGAGCTAGGGCTGTGCGTCTGGCAGGACTTCATGTTCAGTTGCGCAACGTATCCCGCCTTCGACGAAGCGTGGATGGCCAACGTGAAAGCCGAAGCGGAAGACAACGTGCGGCGGCTCCGCCACCACCCCTGCCTGGCGCTGTGGTGCGGGAACAACGAGATCGAGCAAGGGCTGGCAGGCGAACGCTGGACCGACCACCAAATGGGCTGGGCGGACTACGCAAAGCTGTTCGACAAACTGCTGCCCGGCGTCGTGCGCAAGCTCGACCCGGAGCGCGACTACTGGCCGGGCAGCTCCCACAGCCCCTGCGGCGACCGCGGCGACTGGCAGAACCCCGACTGCGGCGACGCGCACCTATGGGACGTGTGGCACGGCAGGAAGCCGTTCGAGTGGTACCGCACCACGACACATCGGTTCGTCAGCGAGTTCGGGTTTCAGTCGTTCCCTGAGCCCAGCACCGTCAGCACCTACGCCTCGGCGGACGACCGCAGCGTGAACAGTTGGGTGATGGAGCACCACCAGCGCAACGGGCAGGGGAACGCGCTCATTCTCCATTACCTACTCGACTGGTTCCGCATGCCCGCTTCGTTCAACCTGACGCTCCGGGTCAGCCAAATCCTGCAGGGCATGGCCATCAAGTACGCGGTCGAACACTTCCGACGGAACACGCCCCGCCAGATGGGCGCGCTCTACTGGCAGTTGAACGACTGCTGGCCGGTGGCGAGTTGGTCGTCGCTCGACTACTTCGGCCGCTGGAAGGCGCTCCACTACATGGCGAAGCGGTTCTACGCGCCACTGCTGGTGTCGGGAGTGGAGGACCTCGACAAAGGCACGGTCGAGATTCACGTGAGTAGTGACCGTCTCAAGCCGTGTACTGGGCAGGTCCTCTGGTGGCTGACCGACACCGCCGGCCAGACAATCGAGGAAGGCACCAAGGAGGTCCGCCTCCCAGCCCGAGCGAACAAGCGCGTGCAGACGCTGCACCTCAAGCGACACCTCGACGCCCGGGGCCCGCGCAACCTCATCTTGTGGCTGCAGCTCACCGTGGACGGCAAGCGACGGGCGGCCAACTACGTCCTCTTCGCCCGACCCAAGCACCTGGAATTGCAGCCGCCGCGGATCGCCCGGACGATTACCCAGTTGGGGCCTCAGAGCTTCCGCGTCGCCTTGACAGCGGCTCGCCCGGCGCTTTGGGTGTGGGCGGACGTGCGGGAGACCAACGCGCGCTTCACCAACAACTACGTCCACCTCCGCCCCGGGGAGACGGTAAACATCCGCGTCCATTGCGACCGCGAGCTGACAGAGCAGGAGTTCCGCGAACGGCTGCGTGTCCGGTCGCTGGTGAACACGTACTGATGAACCGTCGGACTTTCCTCGGCGCCGCCGCCGCCACCGCGATGCCTCTCACTCCGTCACGCCTGCACGCCGACGCGACCCTGCCGCCCAACCTCGTCTTCGTCTTCAGCGACCAACAGCGGTGGGACACAGCCGACTGCTACGGGCAGCCGCTCTTCCCCGGACTGACGCCCAACCTGGATCGCTTGGCGAACGATGGCGTCCGCTTCGAGCACGCCTTCACCTGTCAGCCGGTGTGCGGCCCGGCGCGGTCGTGCCTGCAGACCGGCAAGTGGGCGACGGAGACGGGGTGCTTCACCAACGACCGTGCGCTGCCGCTTGAGGAGACAACCATCGCTCACCGGCTCGCCGACGCCGGCTACGAAGTCGGGTACGTCGGCAAGTGGCATCTCGCTTCGACAACGCGCGAAGGGATCGACCACCGGATGACAGCCGTCCCGGTGGAGCGCCGCGGCGGGTATCGAGACTACTGGGTCGCGGCCGATGTGCCCGAGTTCACCTCCCATTCCTACGACGGTCGGCTGTTCGGCGCCGACATGCAGCCGGCGCCCTTCCCTCCGGGTCGCTACCGCGCCGACTTCTTCACCGACTGCGCCCTTGACTTCCTGCGCTCGCGAACCGGCGCCCGGCCGTTCTTCCTGTTCGTCTCCTACATCGAGCCCCACCACCAGAACGACCACAGCCACTTCGAAGGCCCGCATGGCTCGAAGGAGCAGTTCCGCGATCATCGCGTCCCGGCCGACCTCGCGGCGCTCAAAGGCGACTGGGGTCAGGAGCTGCCCGACTACCTCGGCTGCTGCCACGCGGTCGATGCCGGCCTCGGCCGAATCCGCGACGAGCTGGGCCGGCTCGGGTTGGCCGACAACACCCTCGTCGTGTACACCAGCGACCACGGCTGCCACTTCCGTACCCGCAATGGCGAGTACAAGCGCTCGTGCCACGACAGCTCGATCCGCGTGCCCCTGATCGCCGCCGGCCCCGGGTTTGGCGGAGCGCAAGTGGTTGAGGACCTGGTCAGCCTGATCGACCTCCCCCCGACCCTTCTGTCGGCAGCAGGCGTCGGTGTGCCCAACGCAATGCGCGGCCGCCCACTGCAGCCGCTCGCCGCCGGCACTGCCACGGACTGGCCAGACGCGGTTTTCGTTCAGATCAGTGAGAGTCAGGTCGGCCGCGCCCTGCGCACCCGCAGGTGGAAGTACTCCGTCCGCGTCCCCAAGGGGGCCGGCTGGCAAGGCACGGACAGCGACACGTACACCGAGAGCTTCCTGTACAACCTGGAGAGCGATCCGGCTGAGCTGCGGAACCTGGTGCAGGATCCGCAACACGCGGGAGTCCGCGCTGAGCTACGCGAGCGCCTGCTCCGCCAGCTCGCCGCCGCAGGTGAGCCGCCGACGGGGATTGTGCCGGCGAACTCATGAGGGCCAGCAGCCGCCCTCACCCGCCCTTCCGTTCCTGAACCACCTGTAGCCGCACGTTGTCGAAGTACGCTTCCACCGCAGCGCCCGGCTTGCCGCCACCGAGGTGGAAGTAGGGGCTGTTCCAGTGCGTTGTCGGGTACTGGTTGTTCCAGTCGGGGGTGAAGGCAATATTGGGGTAGGTCATCTTCTCCGCGCCCTGACTGACTGTCACGTCGCAGGCGCCGCCCGCCCCGCGGGAAATGGGGTCCATGACCACGGTGACGTGCCCCCACGCGCCCGGATGGACGGGGAACAGCAGTGGTAGCCAGTCCCGCACGCCTTGCCGCACAGCCACACCACCGGGACCACCCACCGCAACGGTGACCACGGCGCGATTGCCGTCGCCGCGGAGAACGACGGACAGTGCCTCGCTGTCGGAGTCGAACAGGGCAGGCAAGTACCAGTCGGAGTCCAATTGCAGCGCGCTGTTGTCTTCGCCGGAGATCGTGCCGCTGATCATCGGCTTCCAGACTGTGCCGCCGGTGCGGGTGAACTTGAGGCTTCGCTCCCCCCACGCGGGCGCGTCGCTCACGACAGCGGCGTTGCCGTTGTCGACCAACACCGCCCAGCCAGCCGGCTGCGCGCCGACCGCGTCGGACTCGGAGTCCCGGCTGAACAGAACTGTGCCGACCGGGCTGTCCGCGGCGAAGGCGGCGGCACCAATCAGACACAGCACAACTGGGGCCAGGATCGCTCGCCTACCACGGCGTGAACCCATACGGATCATCCTCCTTCAGCAACGGTTCCACGTAGAGCAGCTCGCGGCCGGCTGAGAGTGGTTCCTTGAGTAACGAGGCAGCGGCGGGCGCGGCGGCAGGCAGGCTGTCGGGCAGGGTCACGGTCGGAGCCAAGCGCAGGTCGCCCGGGTCGCTCACTTGGCACCAGAAGCCGAAGCCGGCGCCGCCGGAACCCACCTTCACTTCGAGTCGGTTCCAGCCTTTGCGCAGTGGCAGACGGACGCGCACCTCGCCGGGGGCAGGAGCGTGCGGAACGCGGCCGTCTTTGCCTTGGTCAACGTAGGTCGTGCCGTCCACCTTGAAGACGAACCACCAGTCGCTGGACAGCGCCAAGTTGGCCTCGCGGGCGACGCTGGAGTAGACGTGCGTGACCGCGTAGCCGACCTGCCCCACCTTGGGGGCGCCCAGGTACGTGAAGTCGAGATAGCCGTTCTTGTCGGTGCCGCGGAGGCGCCAGTCGAAGTCGCGACGCTTCTCGGCGACGGGGCTGGCGACCCACTGCTCTACGGCAAGCGGGGCGGACAGCGCCAGCAGCGAGTTGTTCGGCCCGGTGTCCGGCGCGATGGCCGGCAGTTGGTTCAGAACCTGCCACAGCGACACGTTGACCATCGGCGCGTATTGCCGCGGTCCCAACATCTGCTCGGCAGTCGCCGCGTCCGTCCTGGCGCCCAGGTTGGTCAGCAGATGCCGATAGAACCGGCGGGCATTCCAGCGGGCGCGGCGCAGGTTGTCGCTGTCGTCGGCAAGCGGTCGCCAATCGACCTGGCTGCAGACCCAGCGACCTTTGCCCTCGGGAACGTCCAACAACAGCCCGTCCAGAAGACGGCGGCCGTTCTGCGGCAAGCCCTGCTCCGCAAACCGAGTCATCTCCACGAACGTCCGCCAGTGCAGCAGTTCCGGGCCGATGCCCCGCAGCAGGTCGCTTTGGTCTCCCAGCGCCTGCGGGTTCACGCGCGCCAGCTTGGCGGGTTCGACAGTGCAGCGGAAGGGCGCACCGGCGGCTTCCCACCTCGCAGTGTGCTGCGGCAGAACCAAGACCGAACCGCCGGCTGCAACGAACTGCCGCAGCTTGGGAAGAACCGGTGCCGCCGAACCCAAGCTGTCCGGGCCGAGCACGACGACCTGATCGCTAGGCAGCGCTGCCGGCAAGTCGCCGGAGTCGGTTCGTTGGGTCTGGACGCCCAACTCGGAAATGAATGCCGTCGCACTATCGCCGACTGCGAGCACTCGCTTGTTCTGCGCCGCCGCCGGTTCGACGTCCAAGTAGCGAAGCAGGTTGCGCAGCACCCGCCCCGCGGCTGGCTCCAGCTCGTCCCGGTCAGTGATATCGAGCTGGCAGAAGACGACCTCGCCGCGACCGTGCTGCCACAGCAGCAGCGGGGAGTAGGCCAAGTCGAACTCACACTCGACCACCGGCGTGAAGGCGCCCCGATGCGGCGTCTCAGCGACGACGGACGCCACTGACCCGGTGTTGCCCCAGTGCGGTCCGTGAGGCCACGGCCAGAGCTTCCTGCCTTCCGAGGTGGCAGGCACGAGGTTGCCTTCGCCCCGCCAGTTGATCAGGTCGGCGGGCTCAAGTCCGGCCAGCAGCGGGTGCTGCCGAACGCGCGGGAAGACGTATCGTGGCACCACGTCCTGCACGCGGAATCCCATCGCCTCCAGGCTGTCGGCGTCCTGCTCGAAGAACAGCACGCGCAGCCCCTTGTCGATGTCCGCAGGTCCGAACGGCAGCGCCCGCGTCCGGCTGAGCGCTTTGTAGCCGATGACGAGCACGTCGGTGTCAGCGAGGTCGGCGGCGCTGGTGACGCGCCGGTACTTCAGCCCGAGGCGCGTGAGCTGCGCCGCCGTCTTGCCGACCGGATCGAACACGCCCCAGCGTCGCGCCACAGGCTGGCCCTTCGGCGAGCGCGGGAAGAAGGTCAGCGCAAGCTGATCGCGAACGACCACCGCGCCGGCTTCGTCACGCGCCTCTAACTCCAGCAACCCGGACGTCCGTTGCGTCACGACTGGCGCAGTGAACTTGAGGGGATCTCGCCGGAGGTCGCCCGGGGACAGCGCCACCTTGTCGTCGCCTTGCGCCGCCACCTTCGCGCCGAGGACGAGCTTCCAGTGAACCGATGGGCTCTTCTTCGTCGCCCCGTCCCACACGGCAACGATGCTCTTCTCAACGGTATCGCCGGCGGAGAAGCTGTGGTCTTTCCGCGTGAACTGCTGCGCGGGACCGCCGAGGAACACCAGCAGCGGCTGCATGGTGTCGTGGTACGCGTCGTAGAGCGGGCTCGCCCAGTCGGGTCGCTCCTTCAGCTTCTCGTCGGGTTCGGCGAGGCTCTCGTACAGGCGCCAGCCTTGACGAGACCGCTTCTCTCCCGGCGGGTTGCCAAACCCGATGTCGAAGAGCCACGGGAACCAGCCGCCGTTCATGCCCCAGCCGCGCCACGCCCTGTTGGTGTTCCGAATGAACAGGTCCATGAACCGGTCGTAGCCGGTCCACTCGCCAATGTGATCCAGGTGCCCCGCGGCGGCAAACGCGCTGACGCCGGAGAATGCCGACTTCCGCGACGCCTTGGCTGCCGTGGTGATCGACGCTTCGACGTACTCGTCCTTCTCCAAGGCGTACGCCTCGTCGCCCAGGTACATCGCCGCGTACTCGGTGAAGTACGGCACCGTCGCGCGCTTAAAGAAGTTGACCGAAGTTGGCGGCCCGTGTTCGACCGCCGCCCACGGCGTCTCGCCCGACTCGCTCCACGCCGACAAGTATTCCTCGCGTTCCTGCAATGGCACGAAGTTGAGGTAGCAGTTGAGCGTCTGCATATCGCCGGTCTGCCCGCCGGAGTGGTGGAACACCAACCGCGTCGGGTCCTGCGACTTGATTGGCTCCTCGACCCTGCCGTACCAGGGCTGCTGCGGCGCGTCGGGCTTGCGGCCGATCTTCGTCGGCTCATACGTGCCGCCGGTGTTCATCGACGGCGTCCACATGAGAATCGACGGCCGGTTCTGCCGGTCCGCCTTGCGCAGCCAGGTCTGGAAGTCGGCCGAGTACAGCTTCTGCGCTTCCGGCTTCAGCAGTTCGTCCCGGACCTCCGTCACGCCCGGCGCCGGCATCAGCACCGCCCATCCCCGCTCGTCGGCGGCGTCAAGCAGTGTCCCACCCGACTGCATGGACCCGGCCGGCGGGAACAGCCCCCACGTGCCGTACCAGGCCGAGGGGTTGGGCTGCATCTCCATGGCGTTGAAGCCCATGCCCTCGAACAGGATCATCTGTGGCACGCTGCGCACGAAGTAGGCAAGCCGCAGCCGCAACGGGTGGCCGTTGAGGATCAGCTCCTTGCCGTCGGTCCAGATCTCCCGGAAGCCGAACCGTACCGGCGGGTACTCGTCGAGCACGCCGCCATCGGCGTTCACCAGGCTCACGCGGAGCAGGTAGAGGTAGGCGGCGCCAACCTCCCACCGATGCGGATCCGCCCACGGCAGGACGACGGTTTGCTGCGGCGCGTCGCCGGTCGCCGGCACTTCCGTCTTTGGCAGACCGTCAGTGCGACCGTCAAGCTCGGTCACTTGCACGCGAAGCCGCGCACCGGCGACGTTCGTCTGCAGCGCGCACTTCACCTGCGCCGCCAGTTCCTTGCGCCGGAAGCTGGTCTGCACGAAGACGTTCTCGACCTCCGCCTCCGCCGGCACCGCTCGCACCGTGGCGCCTTCCGAGATACCCGCCGGCACGGCCACGCGGACCTCCTCGTCGTTGGCGTACCACTCGGTCTTCGCCCGCCCTTTGAGCGTCAGATCGCGAAGCACATCCTGCACCCGCTGATTGGTCGTGCCCTCCCACCAGCGCGTCACCCAGAGCCGGACCGCGGCCGTCTTCCCCGGCGGTGCCGCGCCCGTGATCTCGACCCGCCCATCCGGTCCTTTCACCTCACCCAAACGCTGACCGTTCACCCAGACAACGGCATCGCACTCCACGCCGGCGAGGTCGAGGTAGACTCGCCTGCCCTGCCAGTCCGCCGGCACCCCGGCGCTGGTCTCGAACCAGCCACTGTTCACTTTGTGCAGGTCGCGCGTCGCCCACGCCTTGCCGGCCCCGTCCCTCACATGCTGCCAGCTCGTCCAGACATAGGGCATCTGGACCGGCAGCCAGTCTTCCGGGACGGGCTCGACATCGACCGCCTTACCGGGTTGGAATTGCCAAGAGGGGAGCGGCGCTTCCCCGCGGAGGTCAGCGCCGAAGCCGGGAAGGGAAAGGACGAGAGTCGCGACCAGAAGTAGACGGGCGTGTACACGCAGTCTTCTCATGTGCTGCCAGTGTAGCCGAACGTCGCTGGCGAGACCACGAGTGCGCCAGCGACGGGCTTAGTACTACAACCGTACTTAGCTCGGGGCAGGTCTCCGACCGCCCCGAAACGCTTGACCGGAAGGTCTCAAAGGGCTGCGAATCCACGGGATTCGAGGAGACCTGTCGGTCCGGGGAGCGGCGGGGTCAGGAGACCCTCGCCGAGCACATTCGCGCTAAGTACGGTTGTAGTATTAGGCGCTGTGCCGACGGGAGATGGCGTCCTGCCATTCACTGTCTTCGACGTGCTGCTGTCGTTGTACGGGAACCCGATGGAAACGATGCCGGCAGGGGACCGCGTTCGGCAATCGCCCGCCTCACCACTCCCGCTGCAGCAGCTCCCGAAATCCGGGCGCCAGCAGTTCGGCTTGCCAGCGCATGAGTGGGCCGCTCTCCATGAGTTGCTCGAGGGTGTGGGGGCGGGCGCGGGAGAGGGCGGTTAGGGCGGCGCGAGGGGCGATCACGGAGGGGGGGAGGTGCAGGCTTCCGGCGACCCGCGCGCACTCCTCTACGAGGGCATCGGTCAGCGGCCGGCAGTCGGGTGCGGACCGCTCGGCCGGCCGGCGGACGCGCCGCTGCGGCCAGTCGGCCTGGGGCCTCTGCTGGGCTTCGCGGATTGCCCGCTCCAGCTCCCTCAATCGACGCCCGGAGCATGTGCGCGGCAGTCGGGGGCCATGCTCAAGGGACTCGCCCGGGTGCGCAGCCGCCCACACGGCCCAACTAACCAGTTGCTCGTTGCCGACAATCTTGAACGGGGGCAGGTCGGCGCGTTCTGCCTCGCGCTCCCGCCAATGCCACAGTTGGCGCGCGAAGACCAACTGCTGCCGGTCGAGCCGGCTGACGCCTTTCACTCGCCATTCCGTCTCTGGATCGCGGTGGTTGTCCTCCGCCGTCGCCTCGATCAGGCGCTCGCAGGCCTCCTCGTGCCAGCCAAGCCGGCCGAGGTGTTGAAGCTCCTCGCGGAGCAGCTCAGCCAACTCGGGGAGGTAGCGCGTGTCGGCGGCAGCGTACGCCAACTCCCGCGCCGGCAGGGGGCGGCGGGTCCAGTCGGACTTTTGCGCCCCCTTGCTGAGCGTCACCCCGAAAAACCGCTCGACCAACGACGCCAACCCAACTTGCTCGTACCCGACGAGCTGCGCGGCAATCATCGTGTCGAACACCCAGCCTCCGGGACGGAACCCGAAGGAGGACCGCATCATGCGGAGGTCGTAATCGGCCCCGTGGAAGATGAGCGGCTTGCCCGCCAGCGCGTTCATGAAGCCAGTCAAATCCAGCCTCGCCAACGGGTCGACGAGGTGGTTGTCGCCGTCGACGGAGAGCTGAATCAGGCAGACCCGTTCGCGGTATCGGTATAGGCTGTTGGCTTCGGTATCGATTGCCACCCGGACGGCGCCTTCGACCTGCCGCGTGAGGGCATCCAGCGGGCCCTGGCGGCTGACGTAGACGTAGGCTGGTTGGGTTGGGTCGCTCATCTGTGCCCTCCGGCCGCGGTCGTGGCGTAGTTGCGGATGGCGGCAAGGAACACGTCGCCGTACTGCTGGCGCTTCTTCTCGCCGACTCCGTGCACCAAAAGGAACGCGGTGGCAGTCGTCGGCTTGAGCCGAGCCATGTCTCGCAGGGCGGCGTCGCCGAACACCACGTAGGCAGGCACGCCCTTGTCGGCGGCCAGGTCACGGCGCAGCGCACGGAGCGCCTCGAACAAGCCGGCATCGACCCCGTCCCACGATTCCTTGGCGGTCTTCGAGGTCTTGGGCTTGCCGGTCCGCTCGGCCCGCGACGCGCCGGCGGCAGGCTTCAGCAACCGCGGCGTTTCTTCGCCGGCCAGGACCTGCTGCGCCTTCTCCGTCAATCGGAGCACGTGGTAGTCTTCGGTCTTGTACAAGTACCCCTGGGCGACCAGTTGCTCAAGCCAGTCGCGGACGAGGCGCCGCGTGTGGGCCGCCAGCAAGCCGTAGGAAGGGAGAGAGGTGTGCCCGTTGTCGACGACACGCTGATCGCGGGAGCCCAGCAGCACCTGCGCTGTGTAGTCCGCGCCAAACCGCTGCTCGAGTTCGGTGACGCACAGGAGGACGCCCTGGGCCGTTTCCAGGGACTCGTCGAGGCAGTCGAGGTCGCCCAGGCAAACATCGCAAGCGCCGCAGCCCTCTGCCGCCCGCGCCCCGCGCGCTGCGGCGAGTTCCTGGCCAAAGTACCGGACCAGCGCTTGGTGCCGGCAGGTGACGCCAGTGCAGTAGTTGTACATGTCGGCGAGTTTGGCTTGAGCGACTGCCTTGGCCTCCGGCTCCATCTCGCTCAGGAGCCGCGACCAGGTGGTGAAGTCGCCAGCCGAGTAGAACAGTGTGCACTCCGCCTCGAGCCCGTCGCGTCCTGCGCGGCCGCTCTCCTGCTGGTAATGCTCCGGCGACTTGGGCATGCCGGCGTGGATTACGTACCGCACGTTCGACTTGTCGATGCCCATGCCGAAGGCGACGGTGGCGACGATGGTCTCGACCTCTTCCCGGATGAACGCTTCCTGGTTGCGCTTGCGGGTCGCGTCATCCAGGCCCGCGTGGTAGGGTCGCACGCGGTAGCCCAGTTCGCCCAGCCGCTGACACAGGTTGTCCACGTCGGCCCGGCGGATGCAGTAGACGATTCCCGAGTCGCCGCGGTGCCGGTCGAGAGCGGCCCGGACCTGCTCCAGCACGTTCGCTCGCCGCTCCACCTTGTAGGCCAGATTCGGGCGGTCGAACAAGCCGACCAACATCCGCGCTTCGGTGAGGCGCAACTGCCGGGCGATGTCGTCGCGAACTTGCTGCGTAGCGGTGGCCGTGTACGCATGCAGACACACCCCGGGCAGCGCCTCTTTCAGGGCACCCAACTGGCGGTACTCCGGCCGGAAGTCGTGGCCCCACATGCTGACGCAGTGCGCCTCGTCCACGGCGATGAAGGAGGGAGCCGCCCCGCGCAGCAGGTCCAGGAAGCCGTCCGTCATCAGGCGCTCAGGCGAGACGTAGAGCAGCTTCAGCTCCCGCGCCCGAACCCGGGAACGGACGGCGCCTTGCTCCTCGGCGGAGAGGGAGCTATCCAGCCGGGCCGCGGGTACCCCGCACTCGACAAGGGAGTCGACTTGGTCTTTCATCAACGAGATCAGCGGCGAGACCACCAGCGCCATCCCCGGCAGCGTCACGGCCGGCGCCTGATAGCACAGCGACTTCCCGCCGCCCGTCGGCAGAACGACCACCGACTCCGTCCCGCGCATGACGCAAGCCATGGCGTGTTCTTGGAGCGGCAGGAACGAATCGTATCCCCAGTACCGCCGCAGCACCTCCAGGATTCGTTCCCTCATGCATCCCCTCGTCCGCGCGGCGAACGTGCCGCCACTCACCGCCGCCGCCCTCCGCCTCCAGGACTGCGTCGCCCGCCCCCCGGTCGCCCGCCCCCCGGTCGCCCGCCCGGCCGAGGGCCTCGGTGAGCGAAATCGGAGCCGCCGGGACGCCTTCTTCTCTCCTCGTGCCTTGGCGCCGGCCGAGGGACGAAGACAACCTCACCGTACGCCTCGCGTTGATAGAAGTCGTCCAGCAACATGGCCACGGGCGGGATGTCTTCCTCGCTCTTCGCCAGCGAACTGGCAAGGAGCTCAACCCGCTGCATCCGCTCCGTCTGAAGCTTGTCGCGGTCGCGCAGGTGGTCGGCGAGCTTCTGCCGCAGCCGAAGGATCGCTTCCTCGTCGAGGTCCCATTCTCCGCCCAGGGACGTGCCGACCGTCTTCTCGAGATGCTCGTCCAGCAACAACGCGACGAGGGGGGCGTGCTCTTCGTCGGCGACCAGACTCCGTGCCATCGGCAGGAGTTGCTGCATTCGCGCGTCCTGCTCTTCGTCGCGCGTTCGGAGCCGCGCTTCCAGCAGCGCAGTGACTCGTTCGCGTACCGTCTTCGCCACGTCCTCATCGCTGGGAAGGGGGCGCTCCTGGAGGTCCATCCGGTACTCCGTGCCGATCCGCCGCAGCAACAGCCGCTCCAGCATCGTCACCAGCGAGATGGCCTCGCCCGCGCCCCCCGCCCGGCCGGTGCGGCCGGCGCGGTGGATGTACATCTCGGTCTCGTCCGGCGGCTCGTACTGGATGACGTGCGAGAGATCCGGCAGGTCGATTCCGCGGGCGGCCACGTCGGTGGCCACGAGGAAGCGGAGCTTGCCCTCCCGGACCCGGCCGAGCACTTTCTCCCGGGCGGGCTGCCCCAAGTCGGAGGTCAACTGGTCGGCGTCGTACCCGAACCGCTGCAGCACCGCGGTGATGTAGCCGACCCGGGTGCGGGTGTTGCAGAAGATCAGCGCCGAGTCGGGGTTCTCGATCTCGATGACCCGGATCAGGCACCGGTCCTTCTCCATGTCGGGCACGGTGTAGTACACGTGTTCCACTTCGGCGACGTGCACGTGATCGCGGCTCAGGCTGAGGAACTGCGGGTCGTGCAGGAACTCGCCGGCAAGGCTTTGCACCCGCGGCGGGAATGTCGCCGAGAACATGTAGCCGTTGATTCGGCGCTCGGGCAGGTACCGCTGCAGTTGCTTCATGTCCGGGTAGAACCCGATAGACAGCATGCGGTCGGCTTCGTCGAAGACGAGGATCTCGAGGTCCTGCAGCGACAGGTTCCGGTTCAACAAGTGGTCGAGGATGCGCCCGGGCGTCCCGACCACGATGTGGGCGCCTTGTTTGAAGGCCTGCACTTGATGCCCGTAGCCGACCCCGCCGTAGACGGCCACAGAGCGCACGCCTGAGTCGCCGGCCAGGACCGCCGCCTGGTCCGCCACTTGCACCGCCAACTCCCGCGTCGGGGCGAGAATGAGCGCCTGGCAGGCGTTCTTCTCGGCGGAGACACGTTCCAGAATCGGCAGCACGAAGGCGCCGGTCTTGCCGCTGCCCGTTCGCGACTGGATCATCAGGTCGCGCTTCGCGAGGACGTACGGGATCGTCTTCGCCTGGACCGGCATCAACTCGGGCCAACTTGCGCGCGCGGCCGCTTCACGCACTGCCGCTGACAGGTCAGCGAGACTGACCTTCGGCAGCGCGTTGTCCGGCTCGACTACGACTTGCTCTTCCCGGCTCCTACCCGAGGCGTCCCCCGCCACGGCTTTGCCCCCGGGGCTCTTCCTGCGCTTTGGCGCGATACGCTGATTTCTCAATGCTGTGCCTTTCCTTACTGACCCGAGAGGGTACGGACAGGCGCACGGGTGCGCCTCGGTGGGTGGGTGTGCTCACGAACTGCGTAGCTCCCTGCGGAGTGTTGCCTCACCGCGCCATGTCCCCAGCAGAAGGGTACCCCATTCCGGCCGGTCGTGCCACTTGCGGGCGCGGGCCGTCACCGGGCCAGGTGTCGTTCCAGTTCGGCGATCCGCACGTCGAACGGGGGGTGGGAGGCGAAGTACGCAGCGATCCCCTTGCCCTCGCTGCGACCCGCCGAAGCCTGGAGCCGCGTCAGCATTCGGGTGGCTGCGCCACGGTCAAAACCGGCGGCGCCGGCCAACTGCGCCCCCAGCCGATCGGCCGCCAGCTCGGTGTCACGGGAGTAGGCGCTTTGCAGCAACCGGCCGCCCGTCGTCTTCATCCACGACTGAGCCACAGCGCCCAGCGACGACAGCCTCCGCATGGCGGCACCGATGGTGAGGTCGGCAACTACCCGTTGGAGCGCGTGTTCCTCGGTGACATGGCTGAGCTCGTGCCCCAGGAGAAACGCCAGTTCGTCCCGGTCGGCACCCATCAGGTCGAGAAGCGGGCGCGTCACAAAGACGAAGCCGCCCGGCAACGCGAACGCATTGGGCGTGTCCTGGCCGACCACGGTGAACTCGAACCGACGGAACTGGCTCCGCGTGCATTTGGCGAGTTCGGCGCCGACTTCTGTCACCAATTGGGCCGCTTCCGGAGCTGGGTCGACCGCCATGCCGGAGCGCATGGCGGCAGCCAAGTCGCGCCCGACGGACCACTCGGCCTCCATCCGCTCCTGCTCCGTGCCGGTGAGGGACTGCCAGAGCCATTTGCCCTTTCGCATGGACGGACCGACCATCCGGCCCAGGTTGTAGAGGAGGCTTGCCATAGGGCTTCCGTGATTCCGCTGCAAAGAAGGTAGTATAGCTGCAAACCGGCGGGGCAGCCGGACTGCGTCGGCTATCCCCCGAACGCAAAATGGTATCGCTGCGAGATCTCCGGCGCCAGCATGGTGCTGACGGTGGGCCACACGATCCCGCCCATGAAGTAGTGCCCGAAGGCCAACCCCAGGAACCCCGGGATCAGCCGCTTGTACAACGCGGCGCCGCCGAGCCTCAGGATGACCAGCTTGAGGGACCACACCAGCAAACACGGCCCCCAGTACGGCGAATAGGACGAGTACGCCAGCCCCACGGCGTAGCCCAGCGGGTGAAGCGGGAATCGCACGAGAGTGTATCGGACAACTGCCACCCCAAGCACCGAGAAGAACCCGAGCCCCACGAAGGTCGCCCGCGCGGGGTCGGGAGGGCGAGGCACGGTCGCCGAGCCGAGCATCCGCGTGAACTCGGCCACCGCCACCCGGGTGCGGTAGTCGCCCACCAGCGGGTTGCCTTCCAGGATGTTCTGGCCGAATTCATAGTACGCCGACAGGTGAATCCAGTACGCGCACCCCAGCCCAACAACCAGGGCGAGCCACATCGCCGAAGCCATGCGTCGCCGCGACACTCCGGCGGAGTCGGCCAGCTTCAGGTTGTCGAACTGCTGCGCCATCAGCGTCGGGTAGAGGTGACGCGACAGCCAGGAGAAGGAGGCCAGCAGCGTTAGCGACCGCCAGCCACCCAGGGCGGCGAGGCGCTCACTCCCGAAGATACTGAACCACATCTCCTTCTGTTGGTCATACGGAAACGGCCACGTCACCGGAAGTCCGGCTTCGCCCCGAACGCGGCCGCACACCAGCGCGAAGCCGAAGAGCGTGGCGAAGAAGACAAACGCGATCAGCAGCGACATGCCGGCCGCCCGGCACCACGCCAACAGCAGCGCAAACCCGACGCAGGCGCCCAGCAGGGCCCAACGCGGCGGCACGGCTTCGTCGGCGTCGGCTGCCTCTGCAGGACGGAAGCAGGCGCGCGCCGCCTGCCGGAGCGGCACACGCGCCAACCAGATCAGCAGCACCGTCATGCCCACGTACGCCCCCGCGCTCTGCTCGTGTTGATACGGGAACCCCGGTGGCTCGTAGCCGACGACGCGCCCAAAGACGCCCAGCACTTTGCTGAGCCCGTAGAAGAACCACATCGAGAACAGCATATCCGTCGGCACAAGATAGCCGAGCCCAATCAGTTCCAGGAGGTAATGGAAGGTGAGCGGTTGGAGGGCGTTCAGCGGGCGCTCGGTGAAGAGCTCGCCGATATCGTACCGCGCGCCCAAGGCCGGCACCGACGGGTTGAGGGCGCTTAGGATGTTGGTGAAGTTGTACAGCACCGCCAGCGAGAACCCGGCCCACATGATCGGGTCCCGGAAGAACTGCAGCGCGTGCTTGCCGGCCGAAGCTGCGCCCGCCGCACCCCCCAGCACCTCGGTCATCTCGACCGGCAGGTACAACAGCGGGAACGAGAGCCGGTCGCGCTCGACCCATTGCTTCCGAAACAACGTCACCACGCAGAGCATCGTGCCGAAGAAGACCACGAAGAACGCGCTCCAGAGGGCCAGCGGCCGCGCCCATGCCAGCCAGGGCACGGCGGCGCTGTCGGCGCCCTCGTAACACGACCGGATGATCTCAGGATCGCGCGGTGCGAACCACTCGGGCAGATACCGCCAGTAGTCCTGGAAGTGGTTCTCCGGCGTCGCATAGTAGAACGGCACGGTGAGGCACGGGAAGAACGCCCGCACCACGCCAAACGTGGAGAGCGGCACGCTGAGACTCAGGAAGGCGTAGACCGTCAGCACTTCGGCTCGCGACAGCGACAGTCGCCGGCTCAACGGCCGGAGCGCCCCGCCCAAGACCACCAGCAGTAACAGCGCCGTCACCGCCGGCGGAGGCGGCACCCCCACAGACACATATCGGCCGGTGACCAGTTCCGCATGGCGGATCCACAGGTTGACGAGGAACGTCACCCCGGTGGCGAGGAGGATTGCGCGGAGAGTCATGAGTGGGACACGGGGCGCCCGCTGGCGCGGAACCCCAGTCTTCCCCTCGCACAGCCACAACCCTTCCGACTACCGCACATCCCCGCAGCCGCTGGACCTACACCGTAGCCGCCGGCGTCAAGCCGGCGGACCCCCCTCTCGGGTATCGACCACCCGCTGGCGCGTGCAGCCACGAACCCTCCTCGACTCGGGGCGCCGCTACGCCGTCTCGGGATAGGACCCCAGGACTCGGCAGAGGTGGCAGTGCTTCTCCAGTTCGGCGACGGCGGCAGCGATCATCGGGTCGTCCCGGTGTCCCTGGATGTCGACGAAGAACATGTACTCCCACGGCTTCAGGCGCGTCGGCCGGGACTCGATCATCGTCATGTTGATTTCGCTGTCCGCCAACGTGGCCAGAGCCAGATAGAGGGCACCGGGCCGGTTGGCGACAAAGAACAGCAGAGAGGTTTTGTCCTTGCCTGTGGGCGGGTTCGTCACCCGACCGATGGTGAGGAACCGCGTCCTGTTGTAGGGGTTGTCCTGGATGGCGCGGCGGAGGATCTCCAGCCCGTAGGTCGACGCGGCCAGTTCGGTCGCCACGGCAGCCGCCTTGGGCTCCCCGGCAGCCACCTCCGCGCCGCGCGAGGTGCTGGAGACGGGGATGATCCCGGCGTGGGGAACATGCTCCCGCAGCCAGTTCTTGCACTGCCCCAGCGCCTGCGGAATGCTATAGATGCGCTCGACCTCACCCAGAGGGCAGTTCGCCAGGAAGCACTGGTTGATCTCGAGGTAGCTCTCCGCGCAAATGGACAGGTCGGACGTCGCGAAGCGATCCAGCGTGTCGTTCACGGCGCCCTCGATGGAGTTGGTGACGGGGACGACGCCGAAGTTGGCGTTGCTCTTCTCCACTTCGAGGAACACGTCGGAGATCGTGGGGACCGGGTCGAACTGGGCCGACTCGCCGAACTGTGCCAGGCACGCCATATGCGTGAATGTGGCGGCGGGGCCGAGGAACACGACCCGGAGGTCCTGTTCGAGGGCTCGGCAGGCCGACATGATCTCCCGGTAGATCCCGCGAACAGCGGCGCCCGATAGCGGTCTCTGCGTGTGCGCGCTGATCTTCTGCAGCACCTGGTACTCCCGGGCGGGCGAGAACACGTCCAAGCTGTTGGCGCGCTTCTCCTTGCCGATAACCAGCGCGTGGGCGGCTCGTTCGTTTAGCAGCGCCACAATCTGGCGGTCGAGAGCGTCGATCTTTCGGCGGTGCTCGTCTATGCTCATCAGTCAAGTCATCCCTGACACTGCGAGGCGTTGATCCGGACCCACGCCGACTAGGCACATTCCATGCAGCCCCCGTCGCACCCGCGCAAAGCGGCTGGGCGGTTTGGTGGTCGAAAGAGGGAATCCGACCGACTGGGCGAATTCAGTCGGGCACGCGGACCCCGATATGATAGCACAGAAACGCTTGGGTCGGTACCATGCCGCCCGGCGACCGCGACGCGCCGGGCGATCCGGAAGTCTTCGCTCTGCAAGGATGAACCATGGCAATCACCCCGAACGGACACGAGCCCCGGAAGTTCGATCAGTTTGAGATCGAGGCCGCCCGCGAGAAACGGAAGAGCATCCCCGGCGACCTGTGGACCAAGTGCAACGAGTGCGGGTTCATGCTCTACACCAAGGAGTTCGAGAACGACCTGCGCGTGTGCCGCAAGTGCGGCGCCCACGCCAACCTCAACTGGCGAGAGCGGGTGGCCATCACGCTGGACGAGGGGACGTTCGTCGAGCACGATGCCGACCTGGAACCTGTCGATCCGCTGGGCTTTCCCGGCTACGCCAAGTCAGTGGCCAAGTACCAGCAACGCTGCGGCATCAAGGAAGCAGCCGTGTGCGGCGAAGGGCGCCTGCTGGGGCACCCGGTGCAGTTCGGCCTGACCGACTTCAACTTCCTGGCCGGGAGCATGGGCTCGGTGGTGGGCGAGAAAGTGACCCGCGTCTTGGAGCGAGCTGCCGAGACCGGCATGCCGGCGTTGATTGTGTCCGGCTCGGGCGGCGGCGCGCGGATGCACGAAGGGGCGTTGTCGCTCATGCAGATGGCCAAGGCCAGTGCCGCGGCAGCCAAGCTGGAGCGGGCGCGGGTGCCCTATCTCACGGTCCTGACGCACCCGTCGATGGCGGGCGTCCAGGCGAGCTACGCCTCGCTGGGAGACGTCATCCTCGCTGAGCCTGGCGCCCTGATCGGCTTCACCGGTCCCCGGGTCATCGAGCAGAGCCTCCGCATCAAGCTGCCCGATGGCTTCCAGAGCGCCGAGTTCCAGTTGGAGCACGGCATGGTGGACCTGGTCGTCCCTCGGGCGGAGCTGAAGGCGACCTTGGGGCGACTGCTGGAGTTCTTTGCAAACTGAGCGCTGCTGGCTGGAGAGAGCTATGCTGAACCGATTCGTTGCCGCCGAACAGCCCATCGCGGAACTGGACACCAAGATCCAGGAACTGGACCGCATTTTGGACGCGCAGTCCGTGCCCGAGGACGCCCTGACCGACGCCCGCGAGCAGCGCGATCAGCTCGTGGCGCAACGGGACGACATGCTGCGCGACATCTTCACCTCGCTCTCGCCGTGGGACAAAGTGCTCCTGGCGCGGCATCCGCAGCGCCCCTACACGCTGGACTACATCCAGGAGATGTGCGACTCGTTTGACGAGCTGCACGGCGACCGAACCTTCGGCGACGACCCCGCGATGGTCGGCGGGATCGGCCAGTTGGGCGGCCGGTCCGTGGTCATTGTCGGGCAACAGAAGGGACGGAACGTGGCGGAGCGGCAGCACCGCAACTTCGGGTATGCCGGCCCCGAAGGCTATCGGAAGGCGCTTCGCCTGATGAAACTGGCCGACAAGTTCCGCAAGCCGATCCTCTGCCTGGTGGACACCCCGGGAGCGGCCTGCCTGCAGAGCGCGGAAGAGCGCGGCATCAGTGAAGCCATCGCCCGGAACCAGAAGGAGATGGCCCTCTTGGGCGTGCCCGTCGTCGTGGTGGTGATCGGCGAAGGCGGAAGCGGTGGCGCCATCGGCCTCGCGGTGGGGAACAAGGTCTTTATGCTGGAGCACGCCATGTACTCGGTGATCCAGCCGGAAGCCTGCGCCTCCATCATCTGGCGTGACTCCACGCGCGGCGCCGAAGCGGCGGAAGCGCTGAAGCTCACGGCCGAAGACGCGCTGGAACTGGGCATCGCCGACGAGATCCTCCCGGAGCCGTTGGGCGGCGCACACCGGGACTTCGGGGAGATGGCGCGCCGGGTGAAGACAGCCTTGGTCGGCGCCCTTGACGAACTGGAGAAGCTCACCCCGGAAGAGCTGATCGAGCAACGCTACCAGCGCTTCCGCAAGCTGGGACGGTACTACGAGCCGCCGCGAGAGGCGCCTGCTGTGACCGAGGAGCCGGCCGCCGGCGCGGGCAACGAGTGACGAGAGTAGCCCTCGGCGCCTGGGTCAGCGGACGGTTGCGCTGATTTGGAGCAGCTTGTCCGGCAGTGGGAGGACGCAGAGACTCCGCAACTTTTTTCGTTCGGCATACGAAATCTCGCGTTTCGAAACGTATTAGTATACAGGGTCCGCACACCGCGGCCCCGCCGAGGACTGAGGAGCCCGTCCCTCGGCGACCCGATTCCGGGAGGCATGCTATGTCGGCTTTGGAGCGTAACGCACGGACGCAGGCAGGGCGCGACGCGAACACGGGTGGTGTTGGTTTGCCGGGGGGGGGGCAGCCCGTGGCTGAGAACGAACCCGCCCTCAAAGAGGAATGGCTGCAGGCTCTGGCGCTCTACGGCCAAGGAAAGACGACGGATGAGATCGCCGAAGGCTGCTTGCTGAGCCACCGCGGCGCCGAGCACCGACTGCGTCGCGCCCGCGAGGCGCTGGGCTGCGCCACCCCGCGGGAGGCTGTCGTGGAAGCCGCGCGGCGAGGGCTGCTCTAAGCGACGCTCGCGGCGCCTGCTCCATTCTGCGAGTCTCCGTGGTGCAGCCTTGCCGAAAAACTGTACGAACGTACAGTTGATCTCCATCAGAAACGGCTGTATCCTCGTCACACTCGATTCACTTCCCGAAAGGATCTGATCGGTGAGACGACTTCGACAGACCGGAGCCATCGGCGGCGTTCTGGCGATTTGCACGTTTTCGGCGGCGCTCTGTGAAGACGCGCCGGCTAACCGCGGGCTGGTGGAGGCGCTGGACGGCATCGTGCGCGAAGCGTGCGATTACTGGACCGAGGGGCAATACTCGGCGATGCACGCGATGCTGGTCCAGTCCCTGGGCGCGCCGGGCCTGCGCAAGCTTGCAGACGAGGAACGCCAAGTCCTCTTGGATTCGTTCCGAGTGCGGGTCGAGGCGCTATGGGACTTGCGAGAATCGTCGCTGAAGTTCCAGATGATGGTCGCCGACCTTGGCTGGCGATTGCAGTCCTTCCTCGAGCGCAAACCGCTTGATGAACAGCTCAGATCGCGGATCTGCGAGCAGGCCAAGCACATCTTGACAGATACTGCCGGTCTTACGCGTCCGTGGTCGGGAAAACCCTTCGAATGGTTCATCGACGAGATGCTTCGGGAAGCGCAAGACTTGGTGGACAAAGACGCGAGCGATCCCCTCTCTCTCGGGCTCAGGCGGTTGCTGACCAAGGCGGAAGTCAAGGACCTCAACACCCGAATGGCGACCCGCTGGCAGGAAGAGCAGCGTCTCCTGGAGGATCGCCTTCGGTGGCTCTCAGGTCTGAAGTTCTCCAACACGAAGTCCATGCTGGCAACCGCCTCGGAGACTGTGCTATGTCGCTTTCTCGCCGAAGCCAGAACGTGCATTGAGGGCTGCACCGTGCCGCAGCCCGCGGCTGCGCTGAGGGAGCTGTCGGCGAAGGCCGCGGCGGAGCTGCGGGCCCGGGCGAACCGGCCGGCCCAGAGGACGGATGAGGCAGACCCGGTGAGACCCTTCATGGGGACCTTGACGGAACCGTACCGGTCGGCCATTCGGGAGACCGAGCTGTCTCTGACCACGCTCGATCTGGCGTTCCTACTGCGATGGTGCGAGGGGGGTGAGGTGGCGTTCATTCCGTAGTGCGGGGGCCTGTCAGTCGGTGTTGCTCACGGGGGGCCAGATGACAAGTCGTTTCAGAAGGAGGCAACGAAGATGCATAGGACGTTTTCAGTATGGAATGGTGTCTCAGCGTTGGCGCTCTGCCTGGGGCTGCAGACGACGACATACGCGGCGGGGTGGACCCGCCATGATGAGGTATGGGACAACGCCAGTACATACCTGGCATGGAGCGAAGCCCAGTACGCTTTCGGTACGGCCTCGGGCAGCACGCAACCTCCGCACGCGGGGGCCACGGGACTCGTGTATAACCTCCCGAACAGTTGGCCTGACGCCTATTGCTGGGTGGATGCTCGGGCAAGAGGCGGATGGATCCTAGCCGTATTCGTCTATGACGGAATGGACCCGGGCACCTGCCCCACCACCACCCACTTGGACTACCAGCACGTGTGCGACTTCCACGCCTTTGCCGCGGGCGAGAACAGCCGGGCGGAGGCATGGACGCACATCACGGTCGACCCGGAGACAGGTGAACCGGTGGCAGTGGACCCCTTCTACGCATTCGCCCCAGTGGGCACGGGGGACCCCGTCCCAGAGCGGGAGGACGGGGCGAACGTTATCGAGTACGACCCTGACGTTCCCCCGAACAACTGCAGCACCTGGTACTATGAGTGGTCTTACCGGAGATTCCGGATCTACGCGGGTGATCCCGACAACGAACAGATGCATGGCGATCATGCGGTCAACTCGCAGTACTTCTACCAGCATGGTGCGATCCTCCCCAACGTGAACTGCGACTGGTGCGACGAGGAGGTTGGGTACTGGGACGAGCTAAACCAGCGTTGGGTGTCTGGCAGAGGGTTCTACTACCCCTACGGGGATGGCATGGGGGGGGAGCCATCCGCGGTAACGATTGCGTGGAAAACAGGAGGCGGATCAGCTTCAGGCGGGGCCCAGACAGGTAGCGTCCTCTCGTATGGCGCCAACTGAGCGACACGACGAGCAGAGCAGGCGACACCCGGGCACCGGCCCCGGGCACCGGCGTCGCTGGAAGTCAGGAGAGAACATCGGTATGTGCACTCTCACTCCTCCGCCAAATCGGTGGGTTTTAGGGGTGGTGTTGCTTGCCTCGACTTGGGTCGGGGCTGGCGACTACGACTGGTCTCAACGCTATGGCGATGGCGCCAACACGAACACTTCCCCGTGCTGGCTGCAGCCGCCGTTGGTGGAGGTGTGGCGGCAGGGGCTGCCTTCCTATGCGGGGGCAAGCGTGGCCGCGAGCGGCGTGTGGTGTGTTCCCCTGCGCAGCGGTCCTACCCGGGTGGCGGGCATCTCTGCCGCCACGGGCATTGGGCTGTGGGGGGTCTATGATGTCCATGCCCTCGGCGTGTCCGTTGTCGGGGATCGAGTGTGTGTCCAGCTTCAGGCCCCGGGCATCGCCCGAACACCACTGCGGTTCTTGGATCTCATGACCGGATGCTCCGACAGGGGAGCGCCTCCTTGGGCGGTCTCCTTCCGTGGGGACGCCGCAGGTCTTCTCGACTCCCCTGTGGCCACCGTTGATGACGATGGCACACTGCTCCTCTCAAGCCGCCGGTGGGTCGGCGTAGTGTCATTGGCGCAGGGAGCCTGGAGATGGCAGGGGAGCGTGCGCGCTCTGATGGCATTGATGTCCAACGCGTCCCCCGACGGGATCCCCGGAATGCTGCATCCAGCCAACCAGATGCTGGATCGGGTGAAGCCAGCAACCGACGGACAGGTTGCGGTCATTGGCCCCTATAGTGGCTGGCTCATGGGCTTGGGAAGCCTCGACGGACGTCCCCTCTGGCTTGAGCGCCCCGGAGGGGAGTCTGTGCCCTTCCGGAGTGTATCGTCTGGGTTAGGCGCGTACTCCGCCCTCAAGCCAGGCCTTGAGTCCCTTGGCAGTGTTACTCTTGGGGAAGGGGCTGCGCTCTGCCCGATGGGTGATGGTGGTGTGGCGGCATACACGGCCGGGAGCGGCGATCGTCTGTGGACCTTCAAAGATGCGCTGACCCGCACTTGGCGTGGAATGCCCAGGCCGTACACGCCGTACAGCAACCTGGCACTGGCGCGCTCAGTCGGAGCGGTCCTCTATCCTTCGTTCGACGGGAGACTCTACTGCCTGGACTTGGAGCGCGGCTCAGTTCGTTGGGCACAGCCGTGGGTGTTCGATCTGTTCGGGAAGGTAGCCACGCCCGACTACTGCTACGGCACGGTCGCCCCAGTCGTAACCCGAGTCGACGCGGGAGAGGTGGCGTACCTGAGCGACTCTCGGTCGCTGCGGGCGTTCGACGTGCGCGACGGACGCGTGCTGTGGCAACAAGGACTGCCACTGGGCACGTGCGCCCCGGCCGTCCACGCCGGGGCATTGTACCTCACCTCGGGTCCCTATCCTGCCGCCTGCACCCCAGAAGTGGGCGAGTACTCTGCAAGCTGCTTCGCCCCAGCCGTGCGGCTCTACCGACTTGGCTACGGACTGCCGGCGGACTTGTTAGAGGGCCGGAAGGAAGACCGACCCGCCGCCCCGTGGCCCAAAGAATGGGCGCCGGAAGCGCTGAAGCTGTCCTTCTCGTTGGCGGACGAGGCCGTGGACTGCGAGCGCCTTCGCGACTGGTTGGCCAAGCAGGATTGGCCGCACGCCGGTTGCCGGTTGCTTGTGTCGTTGAACTGGCTTAACGACACGAAGGACGACCTGGGGTTGCCCGAGGCGGCGGGCGGAAGAAATCTCGACGATGCCGCGGTGGTCGAGTTGGTTGGGGAGCGTTGCGCAGAACTCGCCCGCACCTTCAAGCCGGCGCATTTCGACATCGGTCCGGAATGCAACTACTACTTGCACGCTCATCCCGAGAAGGGGGAGCAACTGCTGACGCTGCTGCGTCACGCCGGAGATCGGGTGAAGAACGTCTCGCCCCAAACGCAGGTGCTGGTGACGCTCCAGTACGAGCTCTGGCAGGGCTGGAACAGCCACCTGGAGGGCGCCGAGCGGAAGCCCGGCCGGCTGCGCAGTCTTGGGGCGCTCGGACCGAACGAGAAACTCACCACGCAGTTCGGCCTGGCTCAGGCCTTCGACAAGATCGTGGACTGCCTCGGCATCAGCACCGACCCGGCAGCGATCTGCGCCAAGCCCGCAGACCTCCCGCTGGACTACTACTGCCGCCTGGCGAACGCCATGAACAAGCCGCTGCTGTTCACCGACGTGCGCTGGCCGGCCGGGGCGGACGGCGGCCGGGAGGCGCAGAAGGAGTTCGTCGACGTCTTCTCCCGCCGGATCTACTGGCTGGACCCGCAAGCCGTCATTTGGCCGGCGTACGACCCCGACACCGCGAAGGAGCTTGGCTACGAGGGCTACTCCCTGGCCGCAGCCAAAGACGCCGCGCCGCCGAAGGCGTGGCAGGACCTCGTCGGCTGGCGAACGCTGCCCCACCGCCCCCAACCCGGCCCGCCGATTGTGCTGGCGAAGGCGGAGGAGGGGTTCTGACTGGCGCCCGGGCGCGCCCGGGCTTCTGGCTCGGAGTGACCACCCACCATGGGGAATCGCGAGGACAGACGGATGTCTACGCGCAGACTCGCTCTTCGTTGGACAGCCCTTGTGGGGCTTGTTGCCGCGTCGTGGGTGGCGGCCGGCGACACCGACTGGCCCCAGCGCTACGGCGACGCCGCCAACACGAACACCTCCCATTGCTGGCTGGAGCCGCCGCTGGTGGAAGTGTGGCGGCAGGGCTCCCGCCCACGTATCCAACGCCGGGCGTCGCCTCCAGAGGGGTGTGGTGCGCGGCGGCGGTTGGCTGGGG
>Ga0210044_10002620_pt1 | contig 26497 bp, 23 predicted proteins | sample CryGey13umfilter_2_FD_183959 | JGI IMG/M metagenome (GOLD analysis project Ga0210044, IMG submission 183959) | Groundwater microbial communities from aquifer in Utah, USA - Crystal Geyser 4/9/14 3 um filter (SPAdes) (version 2) | ecosystem: Environmental > Aquatic > Deep subsurface >... | reverse complement strand
GCCGCAACTCCGGTGGCGACCGGTGAGGCCATTGAAGTGCCGTCAAGGTTGGCATAACTGTTTGTGCCCCAAGTGCTGTAAATGGTGACTCCGGGTGAGGATACATCAATCCAGTCGCCATAATTCGTGAAACTGGCGCGAATATCATTTTGTTGAGTGGCGGCTACTGCCAGGCAATTTTCATAACCGGAGGGATAGTGCCTGGTGGAGACATTATCGTTGCCAGCCGCCGCTATGACCAGGCATCCGGCGTTAAAGGCGTTAGTGATGATGGTTTGACCATAACTGCCGCCGCTGTAGCTTCCCCAACTGCAATTCACAAAGTGGGCGCCCTGGTCAACACAATAGACAATTGCTTGATAGCCCTGATAGATATATCCTCCGCCTCCGGCCCTGGCCGCAATAATTCGCGCTGAGAAGCCGACACCAGCGCCGCCGATGCCATTGTCTGTCGCTTCGGAAGCGTCTCCGGCGACATGAGTGCCATGTTCCGGGGTTTCTTCTGCGGGATCGGGATCACTTCGGTAGAGGTCATAACCGACGACATCATCATTATACCCATTGCCGTCATCATCATAATAATTCAGATCCCCGCCCTGACCCTCATCGAAGTTATCGAACACGCCATTGCCGTTAATATCCTCCGCAGTATTGATCCACATATTAGGTTCCAAATCCGGGTGGACATAATCGACGCCGGTGTCGCTGATGCCGATGATGACTGCCTTGGTGGTGTCGCCGCGAATTACGTCCCAAGCTTCGTAGGCATTGATTGTTGCCAGAAACCATTGCTGAGCTTTGAGCGGATCATTTGGATTGTATGATGTTACCGGGATATCATAGAGTTCGGCATATTCAAGGTTTTGGTTCCCGGAGAAGGCATTGACTATTTCTCTGATGTCTTTGCGCTCATCGGAAGTGAAGATGTACATCCTCTCCACTACTTCCTTTAGGTCTTTGGCGTTCCTGACCTTGCCCTTATACCAGGGCTCAATTTTGATAATGCCATTTTGCAGGCAGAGATTATCCAGGGAGGGAATTCCGGTAGTATAATCGGTGGAAGATAGATCCCCGATATTTAGTTTCGGGCAACTTTTGGTTATCCCGACTACCATCTGGTTCGAGAGGAACAGATATCCTTCGGGACTCCTGATGATCTCAGCAGAGGATATAGATGCTGAGAATACCAAGCTGACAACGAACAGGGCCATTATGCCCTTGCTGAGTGAATGACTCATTACATCTCCTTTTCGATAAACGATTAGATTATTCTGCAGGTTAGACTTAAATAAAACAATTTATACAATAGAAGTGTTTCCAAAAATCTGACCAAAATCACGCTTCTGCTCTCCGGCCACTAAAAGAAGTGCCTGGCACCAGTCTTTTTCGCCGAATGCGATCAAACCATTTCCCATGTCGAAAAATATGAATTCAAGGCCTGGCAAGATGACAAATGGAATCGCCGATTCTTAAAATATAATTGTCTAGTTATTGCTATATCAAGCACAATATGTTATTATAATACATTAGGATAAATTGTCAACGCAAATAATAACCGTTGTCCCTTAGGCATTTCGGAAAATTATCTTTGCCATTGGCAATTAAAACTATATATTTGCAATATGTTTATTACCAAGCGGCAGTTTGATTTACCCAAATGGCATGACCATTGATAAGCATTTCGGGGCTTACATTTAATCACTTGGCAAATAGTTTCATTATTTTTGGAGAATTTATGGCTACAAGGAAAATCGTGATAATGGGCGCCGCCGGGCGTGATTTCCATAATTTTAATATCAAATACCGTGACAATAACGACTATCAGGTAGTTGCTTTTACCGCGACTCAAATACCCGACATTGAGGGGCGCAAATATCCGGCAAAGCTTGCGGGAAAGCTTTATCCCAAGGGAATCCCGATTAGGGCTGAAGATGATATTATTGATTTGATTCAAAAGTATGATGTTGACGAGATTATCTTTTCATACTCCGACATCTCTTACAATTACGTAATGTCACGAGCTTCGATCGTCAATGCCGCCGGAGCCGATTTCACGCTCCTTTCCGCCACCGACACGATGCTCAAATCGAATAAGCCGGTTGTGGCGATCTGTGCGGCACGGACCGGCAGCGGCAAGTCCCAAACTACCCGCCGCGTTTGCGAAATCCTTCGGGATATGAAACTCAAGGTTGTGGCAGTCCGTCATCCCATGCCGTATGGTGATATTGTCAAACAGACCTGCCAGAGGTATGCCAAAATAACAGATTTGAAAGCTAATGATTGCACCATCGAGGAGATGGAAGAGTATGAGCCGCACATTAATCGCGGACAAGTGATTTATGCCGGAGTTGATTATGGAATGATATTGGCGAAAGCTGAAAAAGAAGCCGACATAATAGTCTGGGATGGGGGCAATAACGATACGCCATTTTTCAGACCGGATGTTTATATTACTGTGGCTGATCCCCATCGCGCCGGCCATGAGTTGCTCTATTATCCGGGCGGGATCAATATGCTTCTGGCGGATGTAATAGTTATCAACAAAATCGATACGGCTCACCCCGAGGATATAAACCTAGTGCGCGATAACGCCAGGATTGTGAATCCTAAGGCGATTGTGGTGGAAGCTGCTTCGCCGATTACGGTGGACAAGCCCGAGCTTATCACCGGAAAAGATGTTCTGGTGATTGAGGATGGTCCTACTCTTACTCATGGCGAGATGGAATATGGCGCCGGAGTGGTGGCCGCAGGCAAATATGGGGCATCCAATTTGGTGGATCCCAGACCATTCACTGTCGGTAGCATCAAAACAACCTTTACAAAATACCCCGACATAGGCACTCTCCTGCCGGCGATGGGTTATGGCGATAAACAGATGAAGGATTTGGAAGCGACTATCAATAAAACCAAATGCGACTCCGTAATAATCGCAACTCCCATAGACTTGCGGAGGATTATCAACATAAAGAAACCAACTGTTAGGGTTGGATATGAGTTGCAGGAAATTGGCCATCCGAATCTGGAGGATATTCTCAACCGCAAATTCGGCAAGAAGGCAATGAAGTAAAATCTGCCTCAAGACACTTTCGTTGGATCGGTGCGGGCGAAGAATTATGTGGAACTAAGTAGTTAATCCAGAACTGTTATGGGTTTTGAATTCGCATTAAAGACAGCCGTAGTGGCTTTGGGGGGGAATGCCATTACTCGCAAAGGCGAGGCGGATGACATACACCGTCAATTCGCCAATACGCGCAAGTCATTGGATCCGATAGTAGAGCTTATCCGCGAGGGATATAATCTGGCAATTTCTCATGGTAATGGCCCGCAGGTTGGCAATGCTTTGCTTCGGGTCGAGCTGGCCAAAGACATAACCCCATTTGTGCCGCTAGGGGTTCTGGTTGCGGACACCCAGGGTTCAATGGGTTATATGATCGCCCAGAGCTTGGAAAATCGGTTGAAAAGGGAGGGGATTCACCAGAAGGTTTGCACTGTAATCACCCAGGTGATTGTTGACCGCGATGATCCGTCAATAAAAAATCCCACGAAATTTATAGGCCAATTCTATTCGGAAGAAGAAGCCCGAAAATTAGCATCTCAATTGAATTGGGTTGTCAAGGATGACGCCGGTCGTGGATGGCGCCGTGTTGTCCCCTCTCCGAAACCCCTCGATATAGTTGAAGGAGTAATTATCCGCAATCTTGTAAGGGGCGGAGTGATCGTCATCGCCGCCGGAGGGGGAGGCATTCCGGTTTATGTCGAAAATGACGGAACTTATGAAGGGGTCGATGCTGTAGTTGACAAGGATTATGCCTCAGCCGTTTTGGGCAATGCCATTGGGGCGGAATTACTCATTATTGTCACCAACATCGACAAGGTCTATCTGAATTTTGGCTCACCGGACCAGAAGCCATTGGATCGGATAGCTGTCGGCGAAATGGAAAAACTCCTTCATCAAGGGCATTTCCCGTATGGTTCAATGGGTCCTAAGGTGAGTGCGGCTATCAAATTCATAAAGGGCGGAGGAAAGAAAGTAGTCATTACTTCAATCGAGAACGCCTATAGCGCTGTTGCTGGCTCAACAGGCACAATAATTTTTGCTTAGCGATCGGTTCATTGAAAAAGCTGAAATGGTAGTCAGGTTAGTTATTAGTGAAAAAGCCCTCGTCAAATTTTGATCCAGGCCTGCCTGAAGGATTAATAGAAAAAATAAATAGTAGGGGCAGAATATACGAAGTCGGCGGAACTGTCCGGGATAAATTCATCCATTCCGAGATGATCAATAAAGATAAGGACTTCTTAGTAACTGGGATTCCCTATAATGACCTTTCGGATATCCTTAAACCCTATGGACGGGTTGACCTGGTCGGCAAGTCATTTGGGGTTATCAAATTTACCCCTCGAAGAAAAGTAATTACATTTGATATAGCCCTGCCCCGCAAAGAAATTTCCACCGGAAAAGGGCACCGCGATTTCGAAATTGATTTTGACCACAACCTATCGGTGGAAGTTGACCTTCATCGAAGGGATTTTACAATCAATGCCATAGCTGTGGACCTAAGCACTATGGACATTATCGACCCATTGGGAGGCAAAGCCGATATTGAGTCCAGGATAATCAGGATGACATCAGAAAATTCATTTGAAGATGACCCTTTGAGAATGCTGCGGGCAGTTCAATTTGCGGCAAGATTTGAATTCGAAATTGAACCCCGAACGCTGGATTCAATGAAACATAATGCGGGGCTTCTGGGAACGATTTCCCAGGAGAGGATTCAGGAGGAATTGAATAAGCTATTGGAACTTGCCAATGCGCCATCAATAGGTTTTCGGCTGATGCGGGATACAGGCTTGCTAAATGAATTCTTTCCCGAACTACAAGCCACAGTTGGAGTTGACCAACCGGGGCCCTATCATAAATTCGATGTATTTGAGCATATTATGGCCACAATCGATAATGCTCCCAAGAAACTGCAAACCCGTTTTGCGGCGCTTTTCCACGACATCTGCAAACCCCAAACCAGAGAATTAGTTGAAGACGGCGCCACATTCTATGGCCACGATAGAAAAGGGGCGGGAGTGGCCAGATCGGTCCTGAAACGTTTGAGATATCCCAATGATGTGATTGAAGATACACGAATTCTGGTTCATCGCCATATGTATACTGACCGAGTCACAGATAAGGGTTTGCGCCGCCTTATTCGCAATGTTGGCCAGGAAAGGATATTTGACCTTTTGGACCTGCGGCGTGCCGACATCGTGGCGCAGGGACGCGGGCTAAATCCTCATCAGGTGGATCGCTTTGAGAAAAGAATACGGGAGGAATTGGAACGCAAACCGCCTTTCTCCATAAAGGACTTGGCTGTAAATGGTTATGACATAATGAGCAATTTCGAAATTCAGGAGGGTCCCTTGGTCGGTAAAATATTAAATTTTCTATTGGAAGCGGTCTTGGATGAACCTGATGATAATAAACACGATTTATTGTTGGGGAAAGCCAAAGATTTCCTTGAAAGCCAGAGTTAATTTGCTTATAATATAGGAAATTATTTATTCAAGAATGTGCTAATTTTCACAAGAGGTTATAAATGAAAATCCACGAATATCAGGCGAAAGAAATCTTTAGGAAATTCGGAATGCCTATTCCCGATGGCGAAATAGCCACCAGCGATAATGAAGTTGGCAAAATCGCCGCCCGTATCGGCAAACCAGTGATGGTAAAGGCCCAAGTTCACGTGGGAGGACGGGGCAAAGCCGGCGGTATAAAATATGCCAAAGACGCCCATCAGGCATGGGAACTTTCCCAGCAGATCTTGGGAATGAATATCAAGGGATGTATCGTCAGGAAAGTGCTGATAACTGAAGCGGTTGAAATCGCCAGTGAAGCGTACATTGGAATGATAATTGATAGAGCCGCCAAAATGCCGGTGATGATGGTTTCCCCTGCCGGTGGAATTGACATAGAGGAAGTGGCCGCAACCACTCCGGAAAAGATTATGAAGCTTCATGTCAATCCAATGCTTGGACTGCAGAATTATCAGGCAATGAACCTGGCCCGCTTTATTTACGGCGATATCAAGACCGCCCGTAAGGCGGCGCAGGTCATTATGCAGCTTTACCGCGCCTTTATGCATATAGACGCCTCTCTCGCAGAAGTCAATCCACTGATTACGACACCTCAAGGCGAGGTTATAGCAATCGATGCTAAAATTAATATAGATGATAATGGCTTGTTCCGCCGTCCGGAAATTGAAGCCATGCGCGACTTAAACGAAGAAGACCCCAGCGAAACCCAAGCCAAAGATGCCGGGCTTTCATTTGTAAAATTGGATGGCTCAATAGGGTGCATCGTCAACGGTGCGGGGCTGGCGATGGCGACAATGGACACAGTCAAGCACTTTGGCGCCGAACCGGCAAACTTCCTGGACATTGGCGGTTCATCGAACCCTGAGAAAGTCATAAATGCTATGAAGATTATCCTCAAGGATTCGAATGTGAAGGCAATTCTTTTTAACATTTTTGGCGGGATAACCCGTTGTGATGATGTGGCTAATGGAATCGTAACGGCAGTAAAGGAGCTAAAGCCGCCGGTGCCGATAGTGGTTCGCCTAACCGGAACTAATGAGGATATGGGGCGGAGGATTTTGGAAGAGGTTAATCTGGTGGCGACATCATCGATGGAGGATGTGGTCAAGAAGGCGATAGAGCTGGCGGCGTAGAAGTGTAGTGTCTCAAACGGCAACCGAGGGAAAACTTCATTAGCAAACCCCGCCTCATAGGTAGCCGAGGGTTTGTCCCTCGGATGTCATGCGATCGGCCGAAGGAAGGACAATCCTTCGGCTACCTTGCAGGGAATGACCGATATTCAAAATGCAAGGTTTGGCCCAATTTAGAAGCTGTTTTTGGACTCCATCTGGTCATTAGGAAATTGAATAAAAGGTCTAAAGAGTTTATATAAGGAAATCACATGGCAATATATCTTACTAAGAAAAACAAAGTAATCGTCCAGGGTATCACTGGCAGGGATGGGGCCTTCCATACCCAGCAGATGATCGAATACGGCACCAACATAGTTGGCGGCGTTACTCCTGGTAAGGGCGGCGAAATAATGCATGGCGTGCCTGTATTTGAGAGCGTGGAAAATGCGGTGAAAGCCACAAATGCGGACACATCGGTGATTTTTGTCCCTCCGCAATACGCGGTGGATGCCATTTACGAGGCGGTCGATGCCGGCATCAAACTGGTGGTGTGTATTACCGAAGGCGTTCCGGTTATTGACATGCTGAAAGTTTATCATTATGTTAGGACAAAAGGCGCCCGTTTGATAGGGCCCAATTGTCCGGGCATCATCTCCCCGGGGCTGTCGAAAGTGGGGATAATGCCGGGGCAAATCCATAAGAAAGGGAAAGTCGGCGTGGTCAGCCGCTCCGGCACCTTGACTTATGAAGTGGTCCATGCCCTGACCAATAAGGGAATCGGCCAATCTACTGTTATCGGTATCGGCGGCGACCCGATAATCGGCACCAATTTCATCGATACGCTTCAAGCGTATAATGAAGATAAGGATACCGAGGCCATCGTTCTGATAGGTGAAATCGGCGGCACCGATGAGGAAGAGGCGGCGAGGTTCATTAAGAAGTTTGTACGGAAACCCGTAGTGGCATTTATTGCGGGAAGGACTGCGCCTCCCGGAAAGCGAATGGGTCACGCCGGGGCCATTATCTCCGGCGGGACCGGAACAGCCGCTGAAAAAGTCAAAGCGCTGAATGCGGTTGGGATTCCAGTGGCGGATCTGCCGTCGCAGGTGGCGGACTTGATTGCGGAGAAATTGAAATCATCCGGCAAAAGACAAATGAAAATTTCAAAAAAGCCGACAACTAAAAAAGCGGCGGTGAGTAAGTCCGTTGCTAAGAAGAAATCCGCCAAGAAGGCGGCGAAAAAGTGAGGAGGGCGAAATACAAATAAACCCCAGGAGCAGCAATGGCTGAAGAAAAAATTGATACTGCGGATTCTGTGGAAGGCGCTGAAAAGAAATCCGCGGAGAAAAAAAAGAGAACAAATCCCACTCCGATTAATATATACCGGAGATGGTGTAAAGGATGCAGTATCTGCATTGTATTATGCCCGCAAAATGTATTCGAGGCTGATCCAGATGGTTATCCGGTGGTAGCACATCCATTTGATTGCAATCAATGCGGAATTTGCTGGCTACACTGCCCGGATTTTGCGATTACATCCACTGAAAAATGAAGCTGCCCGTAAGGCAGGAGAAAGATAAATGTCAAAGAATAATATACGATTGATGCAGGGAAATGAAGCCTGTGCATCGGGTGCGCTGGCGGCGGGAGTTAGCTTTTTTGGAGGTTATCCGATAACGCCATCGACCGAGATAGCGGAATTGCTGGCGCGGGAGTTGCCCAAAAATGGAGGCCATTTCATTCAAATGGAGGATGAGATAGCTTCAATTGCGGCGGTCATTGGCGCTTCGGTGGCTGGCGCCAAATCGATGACCGCCACCTCCGGTCCCGGTTTTTCCCTGATGCAGGAAAACCTCGGCTACGCCTATATGACCGAAGTCCCTTGCGTGGTGGTTAATGTTCAGCGCGGCGGCCCGTCAACCGGATTGCCAACGAAAGTTTCCCAATCCGATACTATGCAAGCAAAATGGGGAACGCATGGCGATTATTTCCCGATTGTCCTGTCGGCATCCAGTGTCCAGGAATGTTTTGATATGTCGGTCCGTGCTTTTAATCTCTCCGAGAAATACCACTCGCCGGTGATACTTTTATTGGATGAAGTGCTGGGGCATATGCGTGAAAAAATTAGAATTCCGGAAAAAGATGAAGTGCAACTGATTGAGCGGTGTAAGCCGACGGTTCCCCCGGAATGGTTCCAGCCGTTTGAGCTAACCCCTACTCATATTTCACCTATGGCTGGATATGGAAACGGTTATCGTTTCCATTATACCGGATTAACCCATGACCCTTTTGGCTTCCCCACCGGCAAGCCATCCGAGATAAGGGAAAAGCTCGATAAATTGATGTTAAAGATAACCCAAAACGTTGATGATATCTGCACCCACAAGGAAGAATTTCTTGAAGACTCGCATATCGTGGTTATCGCTTATGGCATTACGGCGCGGGTCGCCCAACAGGCGGTGAGGATCGCGCGCCATAGACGTTTCAAAGTTGGCCTATTCCAGCCCGAAACGATCTGGCCATTCCCGGAGAAAGCGCTTAAGAGAGCCTTGGAGCACGCAGACCTAGCGATTGTTGCCGAGCTAAATCAGGGCCAGTTGATTCACGAAGTTTCCCGCATTGCGCGGTCGAAGGTGAAAGTCCAAGGGGTATTCAGGTATGACGGGGAGATAATGACTCCTACCGAGATAGTCAATAAGATCAGAGAGGCAAATTAAATGGCAGTTCCATCGACCATTATATATCAATATCTGCGCAGCAAAAAGAAATTCCCCCACGTATGGTGTCCGGGTTGCGGCATCGGCATCACTATGGGCGCGTTGCTCCGGGCCCTGGCCGATCTGGAAGTGGACAAGAACGATGTCGCTATGGTAGCAGGAATCGGCTGTACCGGCCGTATGTCTGTTTATTGCGATTTTCATACTTTACATACCACCCATGGCCGGGCGCTGGCGTTCGCCACTGGTGTAAAACTCGCCAAGCCGAATATGAGAGTGATCGCGGTCAGCGGCGATGGTGATGCGCTTGCTATTGGGGGTAATCATTTTATTCATGCGGCGCGCCGTAATATCGATATCACCTTGATTTTGGTGAACAATAAAACCTATGGTATGACCGGAGGACAATACTCGCCGACAACGCCATCAGGCAAGTTTGGCTCCACTGCACCCTACGGCAATGTGGAGTATCCTTTCGATGTCTTCGAATTGGCGAAAGGCGCCGGCGCAAACTATTTCGCCCGGGGGACAGTCTATCATGCCACCCTGCTTCAGGTCCTGATGAAAAAGGCTCTGGAGAAAAAAGGATTCTCGGTGGTGGAAGTCATCTCCAATTGCCATACTCTCTATGGACGATTGAATCGGGAGGGTTCGGCGGTGAAAATGATTGAATGGATGAATGAGAATGCGGTCAATGTCAAGGTGGCCAGCAAGAAAACTCCTGAGGAATTGGAAGGCAAATTTCTCATTGGCGAGATGTTGAATATTGATCGCCCGGAATATTGTGAACGCTATGAACAGTTGATTGAGCGGCTGGGGGGAAAGTCGAAAGCCCAAAATGAGGCGAGATCCCCTCAACATGAAGCAGTGGAGCAGTAACTTTGATATGAAAAAGATGCAAATTACAGAGGAAACAGAAAGATTGGAGATCCGCCTTTCCGGATCGGGAGGGCAGGGTTTGATTTTTGCCGGCATATTGCTGGCGCAAGCGGCCGGGATTTATGAAGGTAGGAATGTCGTTCAAACTCAATCTTACGGACCAGAGGCCAGAGGAGGGGCGTCACGCTCCGATGTCGTGATAGCGGATAGCACCATTTATTACCCCAAGACCGTCAAACTTGACATCCTGCTGGCATTGACCCAGGAAGCGTGCGACTCGTATTACTCGGCGCTGAAAGATGAAGGGATTTTGATTGTGGATTCATCTTATGTCCGTCAAGTTCCCACAACCAAGGCATATTGCCTGCCATTCACACAGGCCGCTCGGGAAGTTGTCGGCACGCCGGTGGTCACAAATGTGGTTTCGCTGGGGGCATTGGTCGCCATTACAGGAATAGTCGATATCGAAAACCTCGAAAAAGTGGTAGTGGCGCGGGCACCTAAGGGCACTGAGGAAAAGAACAAGAAGGCGCTTCACGAAGGGTATCGAATGGCTTTGGAATTGGTCAAGCAACGCGAAGCCGAATCGGTAGAATCGATTTAGTTTCGTAGGTCAAGCCCACTTGGGGCTTGACTAATCTTGGTAGAATGAACTCCGCCAGGTCAAACCCTTGGAGCCTGACATTCATTCTGATTTATGCTGGCATAGAGTGAAATTGCAATGACAGGCAAAGAATTTTTGAATTCCCTTCAAGTCGTTTGGAGATGAGTCCTACAATATTCAGAAAGAAAGGATATAGGTTTTATTTTCTCTCTAATGAAGAGAAGCGGATCCATATTCATGTTTCATGCGAGCATGGAGAGGCAAAATTTTGGATAGAGCCCATAGTCTCGCTTGCTATTAGTCACGAGTTGCCTTCCAAAATGCTAAATGAAATTCAGAAGATTATTGAGGAACATATAAATGAAATCAACAAGGCGTGGCAAACGCATTTCGGTAAGCGTTGAGAATATAACTCCTTTGGGTATTTGGCTTCTCGTGAAAAATAGGGAATATTTCTTGAGCTATCGGGAATATCCCTATTTTAGGAACCAGACTTTGGTCTCCATACAAAAAGTCCAACTGCTCCATGGCTATCATTTATACTGGCCGGAATTGGATGTTGATTTGGAAATTGATAATCTCGAAAATCCCGAAAGATATCCTCTCAAGTCAAAAGTAAAACCAGATAAAGTGAATCATTCAAAAGAAAATGCCAATGCTCGGCGCTGAGTATGCTTAATCTGTTTGCCAGTGTGCAGAATGTCAAGCCTACTTAGGGCTTGACATTCCTCTGGTATAGGTTTTGTAGTTTCGTAGGTCAAGCCTACTTGGGGCTTGACATTCCTCTTGACAAAAGAAAAGTAGGTTGGAACCCTTGTGGTTCCGACTATAAAGAGAAAAAGAAAAGTCTGCACCACAGGGGTTCAGACCTACTATGACTGGTGGTCCGATGAAGGATTTGCGCGCAGTTGGAGCAATCGCAATGTTCGGTGTGATTCTTTTTATATTATCGTTGATATTCATGATAACGACAGCCGAGGCCGGGGGCGAGATTAGCCTATTTGCGGTTATAGCTCCGGACTCCACCCTTGATTGGCATTCATGGACCCCATCAGGAGCAGGTGACCTGAACAATGATGGCTATGATGATTTTGTCATAGGGTTGCCATTTGGCTACCAAGTCGGGCAATTCTGGCCGGGGATGCTTCGGATATATTTGGGAGGAGCCGAGTTCGATACTCTGCCGGATGTTGAGGTTTATCATGTTAGAGATGATTGTCCTTTGGGAATTGGGAGCACAATCGAGGCGGTTGGTGACATAAACGGTGATGGGTTCGATGATCTGGTATTGGGGGCTGAGACGGAATGCTTTCTTTGGACCGGGGATGCCTATGTATATTTGGGCGGGGCGGTGCTGGATACTTTTCCCCAGATTTCAATAATCCCTTATATACCCGTTGGCTCTTATTTTGGCCATTCCATGGCATCATTGAGGGACATAAATGGCGACAGTTATATGGACTTCATAATCGGTGCTCCCGAGTTCTATCCTATGTCCGATGAAAAGGGTTCGGTGTTTATCTTTTATGGAGGTGATCCATTTGACCCTGAGGAACAACTCTTCGTGGAAGGGGACAGTCTTGAGAACTGTGGCACTCACATATCCGCGGGCGATTTTGACGGGGATGGTATTAGGGATATATTGATCTCTTTCCCTGAGGAAGAGGCCCAGGAGAACCCAGATACCGGATTCGTACGGCTGTATCCCGGGCATGATTTAAATCCCGAGCGCTACGTTCAGTTCAATAACGTTGATAGTATAACGGAAATCCGCGGTTGCCTTTTTTTGGGAGACATAAATGACGATGGGTATGATGACATAGGCATACACCGGCAGTTTAATGGTGAAACCATTGAGGAGACCTGGATTGATATCTATTTCGGTTCTGCGGTTATGGATACTACGGTAGATATGATTTATCAGCCACTGGATCCTAACCAAAATCTGATTCCTGCCGGCGACCTTGATGGGGACGGTGTCGATGACCTTCTTTATGTTAGATGCGCGGATGATAGCGTGAATGATGTGATAGAGATTTTCGCGGGCGGCGCCGGGTTTGATTTGGAACCGGACTATATCGACACAACCTGGCTTCCCCATCATTATGTGTTCTGGGTGGATGCTGGGCCAGCCGGGGATTTGAATAATGATGGCATTACCGAGTTTTTTGTCAATACGGACAGCGTAATTTGCATATATAATTTAGAAATGAACGGTGTCGATGATGGAAGTCAGGCAAAGACGCCAGGTAATCTTGGCATTCGCAGTATTACCCCCAATCCCGCGAACTCATCAGTCAGCATAAAGTTTGACGTCGCTGAGATGGGCGTGGCCAAAATAGAAGTTTATGACCTTTTGGGCCGAAGGCTCTACAGCACGGAATATGTTGTCCGGTCGCCGGGGCAACACTCTGCTAACTTTAATCTCTCCGATTTTCCCAGCGGGATATACTTCGTGAGACTTAATCTCAACGAGCTCTCCGACACCCGCAAAATGGCGGTGCTGAAATGAGTTTTCTATAGAGAAGTGAATGTCAAGCCCCGAGTAGGCTTAACCTACAAGGCTTGGTATAGATTGATGGCGACCCAACACCACGACAAAATCCGCTTGACTTGATCGCTGATTTATCATAATATTTTCATTACTTGCATTGACAATTGCAGAAAAGGGTTGATGTGAGAGAATATAGAATGCGGCACAAGAAGACGCGGCAGGTTCTTATGCAGAAAGAGACAGACTATGTTTGCCGTCTTATGCAGGCTGTATAATCATTGTTAGGCCACGTATGATTTCTTTGCCGTGTGCTGAGCGTAGAGTGGGCATGGATAAGGTTTCATATAACCAAATTATTATTTATCACGATGAAACAAAGGATGCACCTGGGCGGAATTTTAAGGGTCACGTCTTGTTCTTTGTGCCAGTTAAACTAGCAGTTGAAAGTTTCACGCCAATGTTTGGCTCATCATGTAATAAGTATTCACCCCAACAAATGCTCTTTGGGAAGATAGCAGAGTGCCGTCGCGAGTTTGATTGTGATGGCAAGTTACACTTTGCCGAGATCAGCGGCAAAACGTGGAAGAAGTATGACGAAGCATATCGAAAGCTGCTCGAGGTGGCGGCAGATGCACTTCGGCATAAATCCCAGAGCTATTTCCCCTACCCCTTGAACTGCAAGGTAGCAGCGATCTTCTATCCTAAAGGCGCTGATTGGAACATCTATGGCGGTGATTCGCGCAAGGAACGGATACTCAGACACGACGAGACGCTTCTACGAATTCTGCTTAAAGGTGCATCACATTACCTGTATGATGACAACAACCAAGTTGAAGTAATTAGCATAATCTCTGACGGAAAATCTGCACACAGATCCCTAGATGAAGTTAGGATACTCTGGAGATTAACTCATGACGATTCTTATGGAAGAACACCCCTGCGCGACTATGTTTCCCTCTCTCCTGATACTTCTATTATACATTTGCCATCAGATCACAAACAATATCAGGCTAGCACTGATGAATATATTTATGCAAACTTTCTCCAGGTTGCCGACTTATTATTGGGCTCTATCATGAGAGCAAGTTTCGTTGGTATAAACGTAAGAAAGACATTACCGCGTGTTGGGGATGAATGTGAAAAAAAAGACCGTATTGCTCAACCGATAATGGAAATGCTTGACAAAAAGAAGCGGGGTGCAGGTTTTAGACACAGCGGTCATTACAAATCTTTTACGATAACACAGGTCAATTTCTCCAAAGATGGAATAAATTTTCAAGAGGTTCAGGCAATGGAAATGCCCATCCAAGATTCGGATGCTTTGCAAATGCAATTCATAACCATTGGCGGCGTGGCCTAACCAGGTCTCGTAGGTGAAGCCTACTTGGGGCTTGACCTACAGGGCTGGGCAAGAAAGGGAAAATTGACGTGTGGGCATTCAGAGTACTTAAAGTTCTGCTCATGTTGGTCGGCTGGCTTGTCATCCCGGTTCAGCTTGTCACGACCTTTGTGCTGGGCATTCTGGTCTCCGTAACATTTGGTCTGCTCTTGTTCCCCATGAGCTTGATTTGGATCGTTTGTTTTCTGGGGCCACTTCTTGGTTTATCATGGGTTTGGGAGAAGGCGCCTTTCCTGAGAATCCCAATTGCTGTGGTTGGGATTCCCTTGGCTTTCGTCGGGAACATCTACGCCTGCCTGATGCCCTCCATGGGTGAACTTGACAGCCGGGTCAGCAAATTGCTTCTTTCTGAATCGTGGCCTTTTTCCCTCGATTGTTGGCGATTGATCAAGACCAGATTGTTTCCTGAAAGTCCGGGAGCAGAGAACTTCAGTCGGATACTGACAGAGGTCTCTCAGAAAAATAAACCGTACTTGCAATATCTTCAGGGTCTAGGCGTGACGGCACCCTTACCGATAGACGATAACTTGCGGGAAGCTGAGGCCGAAACCAAACGGCTGAGGGACCTTGCCGAAATCGTGTTCCAGAAAGAAGCACAAAAAGCCCGAATGGAGCCTCAGTCCGAGGAGAGAACAAAGGCAATTCTCGCCGAGCGTGTTGAACTCAAGAAAAGACTGCGAGAGCTCGGATATAAGGTCAACGACGATGTGGTTGACAACTCGGACTTAGAGGAATCAGAGCCGTAGGTTAAGCCAACTTGGGGCTTGACGTTCCTCTGGTATTAGATTGAGGACCCCGCCCCGATTTTATCGGGGCGGGGAGCATCACTAACCTGAATAACGATGGGTTTTAACCCATCCAGTAAATCCTTGAGAAATTGAAGGTTGAAACCTTCTGTTATTTCATGAGTGAGGCTCCCACGGGCTAAACCAGCCTAAGGCTGATAAAGCCCGGGGTCTCATATATGGAAAGCTATCATCTGATACAATCCCGCCGCGCCCGATCCCCATTCTATCGGGACGTCACCAAAGAATTGTCGGGTTTCTCGTCCCGATTTAGAATCGGGCCTCCGAACCCGACCTACGATTCAACCCAATTTTCACCCTCCCTCAATTTGTGCTTGATTATCTTCTACGATCATTGTTTATTAATTGAAATTGATAATGTAATACTAAGGGAGTGAATTTGGAAAAAACCCTGCTAATCATAAAGCCCGACGCCGTTCAAAGAAACCTAATTGGCGAAATAATCAGGCGAATCGAGGCCGCTCGTTTCAAAATAGCTAATATTCGTCATCTCAGGATGGCTAAGTCTGTTGCCGAAGATTTCTATGCAGTGCATCGAGGCAAACCGTTCTATGACGAGTTGTGCAATTATATGTCCTCCGGCCCCATAGTCCCGATGATTGTCGAGGGCGAGCATGCGGTTGCCGGGATTCGTGAACTGATTGGAAAAACCAATCCTGCTGAAGCTCATCCGGGCACTATCCGTTATGATATGGCGGTGAGCTTGACCAAGAATTCTGTGCATGCCTCCGACAGCACGGAAAATGCGGCGCGAGAAGTTAAGTTCTTTTTCCCGAGGGAGGAATAAAACCTATGGGATATTATCTATAGACCGTTTCTTATTGCTATTCGCATCAAAATGATTTCACTTAAAAACACGGAACATATATTGCCCCGCTTTGGGGCATATTTATTTACATGACTCAGAGATACCAAATCCCCTACGGAAAAAAATATCAGATTGTAGAGATTCCCAGCCACTTGTATGTTGAGGAAGCTGGAAAGGATTCACATCAATCAGTAAGTCATATTGATATCGCGAATCTGACTTTGAGCGAGGAATTGGGCAGATTCTTGAAAGGAGCGCGCGACCTGCTGGTGATCATTAATGACCATACCCGATTTACCCCCTCTGGCGAGATACTTCAGAGCCTGAAGGATTATGTCGAAAGGGTTGCCAGGTTTGAGGTCCTTATCGCTACCGGCACTCATAGGCCTCCGACTGAATTCGAATTGGAATCATTACTTGGGCCTGCATATCAATGGTGCCATCGTCATACCCGGACTCACGATTGCCTTGATGAAAACGCTCATTACTTGGCCGGGACGATACCGTCCGGAATTGATATCTTCCTCGACAAGGCCATTGACGATTACGATTCCATCCTGGTAATTGGATCAGTTGAGCCTCATTTTTTCTCCGGCTTCACCGGCGGGCGCAAAGGGATTTTTCCGGGCGTGGCGCTGAAAACATCAATTATCCTTAATCATGTCAAAGCCATCGACAGTGATGTCCAGCCGCTGGAGTTGGATAATCCGCTCCATCGCGATATGGATGCCGCTATTGACCTGTTGACGGGGAAAAGCATCTTTTCAATTCAGACAGTTCATAATCCGGATCGGTCTGCGGCCGGCTTATTTATGGGAGATATCCGGGGATCATTCGATGAAGCAACGAAGCTGGCGAGGCAAATATATGTCAAGCAAATCGACAGGCAATTTGATATTGTCATCGCCGCATTGGAATATCCATTGGATATTGACCTTTACCAGGTGCAGAAAGGATTCGAGAATTCCAAATTTGCGGTCAAATCCGGCGGCATCTGCATCCTGGTTTCCAAGTGCCGTGATGGCGTTGGCCCTGATGACTGGATGAAGCTTTCTTCCAGATACGGCTCTCCTCAGGAGGTTTTACAAAACTCTCAGGATGCTTCCATGTTTGGATTCCATAAGCTCTACCGTCCGGCAAGATTTATGGAACACTCCAAAATATTTGTGGTTGCGGATGTCGAGCCTTATTTGATAAAGAGCGTATTTTTGACTCCCAAAGCGGATCTGCAGACTGCATTCGATACTGCGGTCAAGCTTTCCCCTCCGAAACCGTCTGTGTTAATCCTCTACGATGCCGGCCAAAATGTGATTAGTGTCAGTTCAGATTCAAGTGGGAGAGATTAACTCCAAGTCTAAAGTTTTCGTGAAGGTGGCATTAATGGCACGTTGGAAAAGTGATTTCTTGACTTCTTTCACATATCATTCCCGCGGAAGCGGGAATCTATTTCTTTGATAAATATGGATTTCCACACTTTGCGGGATGAGGCTTTTTCGCTATGTATCCAAAAAGCGGCTATCGGTTCGCCAGGATATCATTAATAATATCCTTCAATGCAATAGTTTGTCGGTGGGCGCCTTCGGCGAAATCATCATAACCAGGGGCGAAAATGATCCCGCGGGAGGAGTTGATCGTAAAATCGGTTCCACGCAGTCGTTCCACAACCGCTCTGATATCTCCGCCCTGGGCGCCGATACCGGGAACCAAAATCGGCAAACCGGGAGCGATATCAATAATGCGTGTGAAATCTTCAGGGACATTTGCGCCAATAACTAATCCACAACTCCCAATTTTATTCCATTCAGAAGCCTTGTGCGCCACCAATTCAAAGAGTCGGGTTATTGCATTCTTGTCCCTGCGTAGCTGGTTTTCCCCGCCCGCCAGCGAAACCCTCTGAAAATCCTCAGAAGATTTATTTGAGGTGTGACATAGCACGAATGCGCATTTTCCTTCATAATTGAGAAATGGCTCAATCCCATCTAATCCGAGATAGGGATTGACTGTAACCGCATCGGCCCCCAATAAGTCATAAACCGCCTGGGCATATTTCCGGGATGTATTGCCGATATCAGCCCGCTTGCCATCGACGATAATCGGTATGTTTTCGGGGATGCCTTTGACCGTATTCTCAAGGCTTTTCCAGCCATCAGCGCCGCGGCATTCGTAGAAAGCAGAGTTGATTTTGTAAGCACAAACATTATCTTTGGTGGCTTCAATGATAAGATTATTGAAAAGCGCCTGGGGATCGGGGTAAGATTTCACTGATTCCGGCAATTTTTCAAATTCGGAATCAAGCCCCACGCAAACATAGGAATTATTTGTCTTTTTCGCATTTTGAAGCTTGTGGAGGAAGTTCATCATGCTTCAACTTTGCCCACGATTTCGGAAGGTGAATCGTAGCCCTTTTCTTGGAGCCAATTTTGCATACCATTCAGAATCTCAATGGATGCCATCGGATTAACAAAATTAGCAGTTCCCACTTGGACAGCTTGGGCCCCGCACAGCATAAATTCAATGGCGTCCTTGTAATTCATAATGCCGCCAATTCCAATAATTGGGATCTTTATTTGTTGATACGTTCGGTAAACCATAGCCAAGGCAACTGGTTTAATTGCCGGACCTGAAAGTCCACCCGTAACATTCGACAGTCTCGGTTTGAAGGTCTCGATATCAACCGCCATTCCAACAAGGGTATTGATCATTGAGATCGCATCAGCGCCGCCTTGCTCAACCGCTTGGGCAATCTCAACAATGTTCGAAACGTTTGGCGAGAGCTTGGCGATTAGCGGGAGATGAGTTGATTTCCTGGCCATTTTAACAAGTTGCTCTGCCAATTCGGCATTTTTGGAGAATTCCAACCCATTCGAAACATTGGGGCAAGACATATTGAGTTCGATAGCTGAGATAATATCGTAGATGCCGGTCAATTGTTCACAGAGTTGACAATATTCAGAAATTGATTTTCCGGCTATATTGACGATTAAATCGGCTCTATGTTGCCCCAAAAACTTGATTTTGTTCGAGATGAAATCCCTAATTCCGTCATTTTGCAAACCGATGGCATTGAGCATCCCCGATGGGGTTTCAAATACTCTTGGTGAAGGGTGCCCTAGGCGGGGCTCTAGGGTGATAGTCTTGGTGACAATAGCTCCCAAAGAACTTAAAGGGAAATAATCAGCTAATTCTCTTCCATAGGCGCAAGTTCCTGATGCCAGCCAGACTGGATTGGCATATTTATGGCCAGCTATTTGAATCGACAAGTCAGTCATTTAGAATCGTATTCGCTCCTAATCCCATATTATATCAGAAGCATTAAATATCGGTCCATCCTGGCATACTCTTTTGAAGGAATAATGACAGCTGGAGCAAGGATCGGCAACTTTTATGACACAACCCATGCAAATACCAAAGCCACAAGGCATAAGGGCTTCCATCGCGATTTCGCCTTTTACATTAAACTGCGCGGCGAGTTTAGAAACCGCTTTTAACATTTGGGCCGGTCCGCATGCAAAAATTCGTTTTTTGGGAGGATCGATAGAATTGTCAACTCCAGATAGGAATTGCCTTGCTCCATCGGTTACTACACCCTTGATGCCCATTGAACCATCTTCGGTTACGGCATAAACATTGATTCCCAATTCCGATGTTTCTTCAAGATAAGTAAGTGAATCGTAATCGGATGCCCCATTGAAGAAATGAATGGATTGCCTTGGGAATCCGGATTCAGTCAACCTTTTTGTCAGGTAGTAAAGTGGCGGGATACCAATTCCCCCGCCAATCAGCAGGACGGTTGTATCATTATCAGGGTTTGAAAAGCAATTTCCCAATGGCCCGATAATATTGAGAACTCCCCCCGCCTTGAATTCCGCCAGCGCGGCAGTTCCGCGCCCTAATGTTTTGTAGAGGACGCGAATATTGTTGCGGTCAGTATCAAGGATTGAGAATGGCCTTCGCCACAAGCCATTACCGGGGAAATTAATTTTGATTTGTATAAAATTACCAGGGGCACAGCTGTGCGCAATTTCCGGAGCTTCCAAAGTCAGAAGATACGCGCCACCCCTTACTTCGATATTGGAGACGATGGGCAACTGGTAAACCGCCGGCATTTAGGCTTAGGGGCCTCCCAAACCGCCGCCGCTGTGCTTTTTCGCTTCCGCCGGCGACATAAAATTATATTTGTAAACATAATCTTTATTCAATTCTTCAAATTTCATCCTCTGAGGATCATAAGAGGATCTGAGCATCATATCCTTGATGGCGTTGTCCAAATCCACGTTACCAGAGGTAGTCTTCAATTCGACGGCAGAGACAGTTCCAAAAATGTCCAGGTGAAACTTAATATACACAGTGCCTTTTAGCTCCTCGTTGACCAGCGCCGGCGGCCAGATCAATTCTGGCATATTATTTGGAGTATTTGCCATCACAAATCCCGCTCTTTCATAAGAAGTGCTATCGGCCGGATCAAATACAGCGGAGGTATCCTGCTGGACGATTTCTCCTAATTTCTGTCGAGATTGCTCTCTGGAGGTCAAGCCTAATCTCAGTTTGGCGGCATTGGCGTATGCAGTCTCGGGATATTTCTTAATCAGGTCTTGATAGGAGAAGATTGCCGACGAATCTGATGGCGCAATATAATGGTCCAAGATGTAGGAAATGGCATAAGCGGCACGGGCCGAATAGTCGGTATTGGGGTGGTCGGCTTCGAGTTCTTGATAAACCAATATCGCCGAGTCGGGATTATTGTTATCAAACAATAGATTTTCGGCACGGGCGAACATTTTTTCGGTATTGAGAGAGTCGGGAAATGAGTCGATTATCCCTAATATTTCTGCGGCTTTCAATCCGTACGGGGAGTCCGGATAGCGTCCGGCGAGTTCGATATAGAAACTATCGGCAAGCGCAGTATCCGCTTCGATATTGCGATAGATATAGCCAAGGGCATAGTAAACCTGGGCCGCCTCGAAACTCTCCGGATAGTCAGAAAGGATTCTCATGTACTCATTGATAGCGGAGTCTGGTTGGGAGAACTCCATCAGCATAGCTTCCGCCAAGAGAAGCTGGGTTTTTACCACATTTTGACCGGTGGAATCGCTTGAAAGAGCGGCGCGATATGATTCCAGCTTGGCAATTTCGGAGGACTTGGCAAGAGATAATTTTGCAAACTGGCTTTCACGGTTTTCGTCTTTACCTTTAAGGTAGGCTTCCTTCGCCAAAAGCAGTTCGCCCTTGTGCTCGTGAATCTGTCCGATCTCGTAGTAGGCTTGGGCCGATTCAAGCGTGCGGGGATTTTCCACGGTGATTTCTTTGAAGATTTCCAGCGCTTTATCATTCTGGTTGAGATGGATCTGACCTTCGGCCACTTTCAATTTGATCTCTGCAAGTTTCTTGAAATATTTGCGGTCGCTTTTTACATCTTCAAACATCTTCAATCCCGATTTGTATTCGCCAAGGTAGTAGAAACATTCCGCAGAAGAGAAAAGAATATGATACCTCACATCGCCGTCGGGACCTTTCTTGATCGCCAAATCATATTGCTGCTTGGCTTCCGAATATTGTCCTTGTTTGAAATAGCAGTCCCCGATTTTAGCCAGGGCTTTGCCTTTCAGATCGCTCTTGGGGTATTGAGTGAGCATATCGCGATAATATTCGATAGCATCGTTGTATTCTTCTTCGGCAAATCGAATTTCCCCCAGCATAAAGGCGCCATCATCTTTGAAATCAGAATTTTCGGGGTTAGAAATGAGCTCCCTAAAAGCCTCGTCGGCGGTTTTGTGGTCTTCAAGGCGGAAATTACACATTCCCATCAGGTAAGTGGACTCCCCGGTATATCCGCTTTCGGGGAAATTCACAATTAGCTCCTTAAATTTCCTGGAGGATTTACGCCATTCTTCGGAATTATAATAGGCTTTACCAATGAGATAAAGAGCGTCATCGACATACTTGCTGTCGGGATGGAATGTAAGCACTTTCGAAGCCTTCTTGATAGCTTCCTCGTATGTTTTCTTATTAGTCTCATTGGCTTTGCCATCGGCATTTTTTTGCTGTGACCTGTAGGCTTCGTTATATTTTTTCTTGGCAAGGTAAAAGGTGTTGTAATAAACACAGTTGGAGAATGACAGAATCGTCAATATCACGGTGGAGATGATTATCACCCTGGATCTGGCTAAGGTCATTTTATATCTTCTACCTGTGATCAGCGTTTTGGGAAAAGGTTTCATAAATTATTCAGGTTCGGGTTGTATGAATCCTTTTGAAAGTCCGGCACCATAAAAAGCATCGACAGCTCGGTGGAATTCTTTTTTGGTTATCTTACGATTCAATTCCGGATCATCGACGGCCTTATAGGCGGGAAAATATTGAGACATTAGGGAGACATAGGTGTCTTTGGAAATCTCTTCGGCGATGAATTTGAAAATCCCTTCCGAACCCGCGTGTTCATTGGGCAGTATTAGATGCCGTATTAATAGGCCACGCGTTCCAATGCCATCATCATCAACCTGCAGACTGCCGACCTGGCGGTGCATTTCATGTATGGCGGCCCGATTCACCTGTGGATAGTTGGAAACTCTTGACAACTTCAGAGCAATCTGGGGGTCATTATACCGCATATCGGGCATATACATATCAATTATACCCTCGAGGAGTTTAAGTGTTTCCACGCTATCATATCCAGAACTATTATAGACTAAGGGGAGATGGAAGCCATTTTCTCTGGCCAGGAAATATGCCTTGATAATCTGGGGAACCACGTGAGTGGGGGTTACAAAATTGATATTGTGAGCGCCCCGCTTCTGGAGTTTCATCATTAGATGCGCCAAATCCTCTGGAGTAGCTTTTCGCCCTTCACTGTATTGTGAAATAGGATAGTTCTGGCAGTATCTGCAGGAGAGATTGCAACTGGCGAAAAATATGGTTCCGGAGCCATTGAAGCCTGAGATAGGGGGTTCCTCGCCGAAATGCAGATTTGCCGAGGCAATGAGAGGATAGAGGCCGGTGCGACATTCGCCATAGGTTTCATCGCTTAGTCTATCGACTCCGCACATTCTTGGGCAGACCCTGCAGGGTGACAACAGTGAATTGGCCTTGTCGATTATGTCCGCGGAATGATTATGTTTTACCAGGGAATTCATTCAATCCAATATTTTCAGCAGTTTAGGAAGTATTTCGCCTGATGGTCCTTCCAGGTGCTCATCGAGATAGCTTGTAATTGCAGTTTTTTCAGGGTTGATTTCGACAACATAGGCGCCTGCTTCCTTGGCGGCAAATGGTAGCTGGGCTGCCGGCTGCACAATCGCCGAGGTTCCAATGCTGAAGAAAAGTTCGCAATTTTCGGCGGCACTGAAAGCTCTTTGCAATGCATCCGCGGGCAAAACTTCACCGAACCAGACCACATCCGGGCGGATTAACCCGCCGCATTCGCATTTTTGGACATCCTTCTGCTGGAAAGAAATTTCCTTATCATAGATTTTTTCACAGGAAGCGCACTTATTGCGGCGAATATTCCCGTGGAGCTCAATTATATTTGTGGAGCCGGCGACATGATGAAGCCCATCAACATTCTGGGTAATCAAATGGAATTCATTGTATCTTTTTTCCATATTGGCCAGTGCATAATGTCCGGGGTTAGGCTCGATTTCATAGATAAGCGAACGACGGTATTGATACCATTCCCAAACCAATTGCGGGTTTCGTATAAAAGCATCGAAGTTGGCTAATTCCTCCGGACGGAATTTCTTCCATAGGCCGCTGTCTCCTCGAAATGTGGGGACGCCCGATTCTGCCGAGACTCCGGCGCCGGTCAGAGCCACTACCCTCTTGGAATTTCTTAATGCATCCGCCAATTTCTCTGAAATCAATTGAATCTCCGGAAATACTTTCCGGTCTAATTTAGATAATAAAATGAAATTAGTCAAATGTAAAAGGGCCCAACAAATTTGTCATAACCGGTCGTGAATCCTGGATTGATATTTTCTCCGGAGCTTTCAAGACGTGGCGACCCTGGGTCAGTTCTTGGATTATTATTGCATCTGTATGAATTTCCGATAAATTTGATGATAGGATTATTGTCAGATATGAAATTGAGTATTAGGTCAAGAAGATGAATGAGTCTAAGAAGATTGTTATTATTTCTGATGGCACCGGCAAAACGGCCAAGAGATTGATGGATTCTGTGATTTATCAGTACCGCGGCCAGCAAGTCAGTTACTCGTTGATTGAAATATATAAGGAAGTGAGGAACAAAGGGCAGTTTGATAATGTGCTAAAAAAAATAGATGATGACTATCTGGTTATAGTCTCGATCATTTCCGATGACCTTATGAAATATATTCGTAAGGCGCTTGATGATAGGAGAATCCTTCATCTCAATGTTCTGGAACCGATGTTGAACACAATGTCCAAATTCTTGGGCGTGCACCCTGATTATAAACCCGGGATATTGCAGATTGTGGATGACAGATATTATAAAAAAGTAGATGCGATCGGGTTTACCGTGGAGCACGATGACGGGATGGGGAAATTTATAAATGAAGCAGATGTAATTCTTTTGGGATTGTCCAGGACCTGCAAGACTCCCATCAGTGTATATCTGGCTTGCAATTTCGGGCTCAAGGCGGCCAATATTCCCATAATCCCGAATCCCCATTCAAAAGTTCAGATTAGAGCTAAGCTGGCCGCCATCAGCCGCGATATCATATTTGGTGTGCTCATGCAACCGGAAGTATTGGTTCGCATAAGGGAGGAGAGGGCCAGAATTCTTAGTGGAGATGACCCTAAGAAGGCTTATCTGGAATCATATTTTGATATCAGCGAGATTCGGCAGGAACTACGATTTTGCCGCGAGTTTTATGATGAACTTGGATGTGAGACGATGGATGTTACCAAGAGGGCAATAGAGGAAATCGCCTTTGATATTATAAATCGCCTAAAAAGAAAAGGATTGGCTGAGTAATCGGTGAGATGGCCGGATATTGATTGGCAATTTAGTTTGGAGGTGATTCCTTGGGTGCGCTTGCCGGCGGCGCCAACAACCTAAATAGTGTCATCGGTCACCCGGCTATTGTAGAATAAGATGCCAAAGGCAGGAGAAGCGATGATGATACTCGGGCCCACAATGATTGCTACGCTCTTTTTCCTTTAATCTCCTCTGATCCCATAAAACTTTTGTTGCGGCGATTTATCCTGGTGGCGGCATAAGCCGCACCGAAACCATTATCTATATTGACTACCGTCACACCGGAGGCGCAGGCATTAAGCATTCCCAGCAGAGCCGCCAGCCCATTGAATGAGGTTCCATAACCGACCGAAGTGGGCACGGCGATAATCGGCCGATCGATTAATCCGGCTACTATCGAAGGAAGCGCACCTTCCATACCGGCCACCGCGATTATTACGTTCGCCTGCTGAAGGGTGTCAGTATAATTCATCAGCCGATGCAGTCCAGCGACTCCAACATCATAGATTCGACGCACATCATTTCCCATGATTTCCGCGGTCAAGGCGGCTTCCTCCGCTATGGGCGTATCCGATGTGCCTGCGCTGATGACCAGAACCGTGCCGATTCCTTTTATGGACTTGTTCCGATGAAGATATGCCATCCTGGCGGTTGGGTTGTGTATCAAATTGTGATGAAGCGATTTTATAGCTGTGAATTGCTCTGGCGTAATGCGGGAGGCGATAACATTATCGTGATTTTCTATAAGCCCTTTCATTATGTCAACCAACTGCTGATCGCTTTTACCGGGGCAGTAAACGACCTCCGAAAAGCCGCAACGTCGCTCGCGGTCGAAATCGGTGTGGCTATGGGGGATGTCATCAGGCATTACGAATCACCTCGTTCATTACTTCGCGTATGGAAATATTGTTGTCTAGGGCAACTTTGCGGCATTCTTCATATTCCGGCACAATCTCTATTCTGTCGGGACGTTCGACGCGCTTGGCCTGGATATCTCCCCACTTCGTTTTCACGGTCACCTCGGAGCGGGGAAGAATTATCCTTCGGGCGGAGTGGATCCGTACCCCGATGGTGCTGGAATGACGGAAGAGAATATCCGCGATTCCTGATGCTTTGTCCTTGTCGGCAATGGCTGTAAGACG
>Ga0210044_10002617_pt1 | contig 26508 bp, 47 predicted proteins | sample CryGey13umfilter_2_FD_183959 | JGI IMG/M metagenome (GOLD analysis project Ga0210044, IMG submission 183959) | Groundwater microbial communities from aquifer in Utah, USA - Crystal Geyser 4/9/14 3 um filter (SPAdes) (version 2) | ecosystem: Environmental > Aquatic > Deep subsurface >... | reverse complement strand
GCAAAACATGGCGCGCTCATAGCCTTGATCGGAGATATTGACGCGGCAAGGATGCAAGCTTATCGAACCAGCGGGCAATTCCTCCCTTTCACCTTTGGAAAGGCAACATTTCGCGTATCGGCAAGTCTTGAAGCCTTAAGCCGCTTCCGGGATCGTGTGCTGAAAAATAAACGGGCTTTTTCGGATTCTGCCCTTAACGCTTAACTTGGAGACTGAAAACATGAGAACTTATACATTCGATGGCTACGGCATAAATGGCGCTGATGAGTACAAAAGCCGTCTGGCAACCCTAACGGATGAAGGACACGCCCAAAATATCGGCAAACTGTTTGCTGCATCACCTGAATTGCTGGCCGCGCTTGAATCCGTCACGTTTATCGCCGAATCAATGGCGCACCTTCGCGGCATGGAATCTGAAATTTTGCCCTATACAGACAAAGCGCGAGCAGCAATCGCAAAGGTTAAAGGCTAAATCATGGGAAACACGAAAACTACAAAAGGCGAGCAGGTTTATAACTGGATGCTGGCGAACAATGCCACTCAGACGATGGCAATGGTTGAATTCGGCATGACGCAAACAGGGATTAGCCTAGCCCTTAAGCGCCATTGCGCAAAACATGGATTGCCCAAGATCGACAACCGTAAAAAGGAGATGACAAAATGAGAAAAGGTAATTTAACACGTGAAGAGGTGGTTGGATTGGTCGGAGAAGCAGCAGTTGCTGCGGTTGACAATGAAAACTGCGATTTTACAAACAGGGTCGGATATAACGGCTCCTGCCAAGGTGACGACGAGGTGGAATTTTCTGCAAGCGTTAGCACCGAGGATGGAGTGCTGATTGCGTATTACTACCAAGACGCAGAATCAGTAGATAAAAATGAACTAGATTGCCTTGACTGGCAAATCCGAGGATATGAGTTTGTTTAATTTTTGGGTGTTAAAAATGAACCTTGAAAACATCGAAAAAGCGCAACAATGCTCTGCAATGCTGGTCAATGACCTGCGCGAATGCCTAAAAACATGCTCTGCTCTTGAATCCATGCTGATTTTGCCAGAAATCGAAAAATCCGCCGATATTTCCAGCAAACTATCGGCGATTGTTTCAGCATTGCAAGTAGGAATCGACGAGAAGCCGTTTTAAGCATTCGCATAACAATGGATGACCATTGGGCTATCCATAACATTAAAACACGCTCAAAACGCATCCTAGATCGTTTGTGTGGATTCTAACTAACTGATGAGGTGATTAAATGATAAGCGTACAAGTAACATGCGACACTGGTAAAACATGGACAACGTCAATCAACGGAACAATCGAAGAAGCCCGCGCATATTTCATCGGTAATGATTTTGTAGATGAGGATTTCGATACTGGCGAAGAAGTCCATAACATCGCCATACAAGTTAACCAAAACATCGTTTTGTCGTGAACTTTTGAAGGGAAAATAAAATGCAAACCACTTTTGAAATCGCAAAAATTGAAAATACGGATGATGGAATCTTCGTTGTTTTTGGAGATGAGGAGACGGCAGCAACTTTCAAGTTTTTGTTTCCATATAACTTCGGTATTTGCTGCTTCGGAGGATATATGAATGCAATCCAGCTCACCTACAATGTGAAAGGTTAAAAATGAAAACCAAACTTATTGAAAACAGGAGTTTTGCTTGTGTCGCGGAAGCCGCTGCGCATTATTACGAACTCGGTTTCAGAACTTTCAATATCCCATCCAATATTAATTGTCGGTATATGCGCAATGGTAATCAGGAAGTGCGCATTCGCTATAATGGATTGCTTGATGTGGATGCTTCACTAATCGAAATTACAGTTTGAGAGGTAAATAAAATGGAAAAGTATATTTTGAAAACAGTGAACGAAAATGGGATCGAGCAAATCCGCTATTTTCTTGCCGAAAATCATAAACTAGGCGGCGAACATTTCACGCCGGATATGCTTCTGGCATGGGCAAAAGATGCAGAGTTCAGTTTATCCGAAGGGAATCCAGCAATTATCGAGATTGCATCATGGGACTCAATACATGGCAGGACGCAGACTTTCACGATTAGCGATGCTGGTCTGGACTGCGAAGAACTCGAAATGGAGGATTAAAACCATGAAAAAATACACGCCAGAAAATACCGCAGAGATATTGGAAGAGCAGGTCGAAGCGTTTAAGCTATGCGCGAAATTGTTACGCGACGGAAAACACGATCAAGCTATGCGCTACCTGATATTCACGCAAGCGATTATTGCTCAAGAATTGGCAAACATTGCAGACAACTGGGTTGAATGAAAACATGGAAACGATGCAGTCAATTTAACTAACGAGGTGAAACATGAAATTAAAATGGAAAGTATCTAATATCCCGACTGGTCGATTTAGCTCATTTGAACGGCGAGCATGGCCTATGGCTGATTTTGAAAATGGTAAAACGGCAGCAATGATTTCTTGCAACGATGAATATGTGCCGTCAAATGTTAAGACAGGCAATCATTCACCGCTTACTATTCGTGTTGCTTGTTGGCGAGCACAAGAATCTGGGATCGGCCAAACCTTCGACTGGAAAACATTAAAAACACATGCGGCAACATTGAAAGACGCAAAACTGTTGGCGCAGTTGTTTTTTGATACAAATAAGCAATATCTGCCAAAACACGAAAATCAGGTAGTCAAATAATTGAAAGGTGAAAACATGCAAAAATATCAAGTAAGAAATGCAGAAAATGCTCTGGCATATATAACAGATTGCAATTTAGCTACTGTATGTTCAATGGCTATAAAGAAATCACGCAATAAATATGAATTTGAGCGTCAAATATCAATCGCTCAAACTGCTATTGATTGGATGATTGAAATGCACATTGATTTTTCAGGAACACGTGTTGAAAATGTAATAAAACACGGGAGTGTTAATGAATGGGTAAAAACATTCATTCCGTGATTAAAACATGAAAATCATGCAGCTTTTTCGTCGCTCCTGATTTTTTGCAGTATCCGGTCGTTGTATTTATGATCGCCTTGCGCCCGAAGGTAATGCTGCGTTATATCGGCATTGTCTTTGAGTTGCAAAGCCGGATGACCACGGCGCAGATATAATTTTGGGCTTCCAACTCCCAAATAGCCTTCTTGAAACCGAACACGAACTCGGCCATTATTGTTATATAAAAAAGGATGCTCGACATAACCTATGCTTTGTATCAATTCAGCGCGTTTCCGATGGTTCTGCTTAATCTTGTTCGCCTTCAACCAGCGTTCTATGGCGCGGTTAGAAATCCAGCCACCACGGAATCCCCATTGCCCATCCTCGATTGCATCCATGATCGCCTGCTCTTCCTCTGTCCGGCATACGAAAATGGCCTCGCGGGTTGAACTTGTAATTGGCGCACGAACGCAATCCTTTGCTGGATTGAGCGCATCGACCATCGTATAGGTATGCAGATACTCATTCACAATCGCATAGCCACCATCGCGCAGCCAGTCCCAAAGGCGTGGAAAGTAATTCCCTGTCATTCCGTCGCGTTGCAGGTCGCCGAGGTATTGCTGCGCCGTGTAGAAAATGGCATAGCGTCGGTCGGTCGCTGTCTTTCCGATAGCGTCCTTATAGTTGGTGCAAAACATGAAATTCGCGCGATTCTCTACGGTAATCTGGTCAATCCCCTTTTTCTGGGATTCGATGATGGTATTCGTAATCATGGGTTTCAAAACATCCAAAATGCTTCTATCGCCACCGAGATAAACTTCCTCCATGCCAATTAAAAGCCGATTCTGAATCCAGCCGCTGAACTTACCTCCGCTCTTTGCGAAGTCTGAAACATTGGGAGTGTGAACGTATTTTTGCCCGATGCACTGGACTAAACATGCGATTAGCATGGACTTCCCATTGCCTTCTATCCCCTGCAAAACAGGTGCCCATTGAAACTTCCTCCCCGGATTCTGGACAAGTGCAGCCATCCAATGCAAAAGAATGTCGCGGTCTGTAGGGTCTGGCAACATCTTCTCAAGATGGTTTATAAAAGGCTTTGGGTCGCCTTCACTGCGTTTGGTAGTAACAGGCCACCATGAGTTCGCCAGTAGGATTCCATTCTCGTCTATCACGCTACACGGCTCACATTCAGGACGGAAACACAGCGAATCTGCACGAGGGAATTTGATAACCTGCGACTTCGTAAAACAGTTCCATGCTGAATCGGTAGTTTTTGAGCCGTCATTATTCAGGTCGAATACATGACCGCCGAAAGAAGCATCAAATCTACCCTGATCGAGCATAGTCCCGCTCGGTATAAGGATTTTGTGCGAATCTCTGACGTACACACATCCTTTGAAGAATTTTTGCTGTTCAGATGGTTTGAGGTGCATAATACCTGACTGAATTATTCAAGTGTAATCGGATTACAGTTTTGGAGATTCTGGAAGTGGCATCCAATACAAAGGTTCGGCATAGATATATGGCCACACCCATCCTGCACCCACGAGTCCACCAAACCAGCCGTCCGCAATTGCTTTCTTACCGCGCAGCAAAATTACGCTACCATCCTTCGGAGCAGTTTCAATCGGTTGCCATTCCATATTCTCACCTTAAAAATAAAATCAATTTTTGAAATATGCGTTATGATTTCAAAGTTTTTAGCATATCAATCATGCACGAAATCTGTTGTTCCAATCTGCTAATCTCAAGTTTTTTACGTTTTTCGCTATTAAGAAATTCATAGCCACATTTATCTGAACAGCATAAATAATCGTGACCCCATTTGGTAGCACCCATTCGAGCACCTTTCCATTTATTCAATTCATCTTTCTCTCCACAATTTGGGCAGTCATCCGCAAAATGATATTGTCTATTTTCCATTTTTATACCCTTTATTTTAAATCTGTAATCCGATTACAGTAAGTAGCCTTTGCATGGATTCTCCGAAGATAATTTTATCGGCTGATTTCGGAGTATCTTAACTTGCGGATAATGAGTATTGCATGTAATCGCAAGTATCAATCCATGCCCATTATTTGCGAGCGGCAAACTCGCACAAGAAAGGTATCAGCCTCCTGCTGTTATTTAGTACTTGGAACGATGAAAATTACTTCGTTTAGATTCAACATCAATTCGTTTTCAATGTTCACTTGAAAATAATATTTCGCATCTTGATTGCAAATGGTTGCGTTATCAGTCAGCTTTTGAATAAATTTACCATAATCTTTAATTTCAACATGAACACAATCTCCGTTCTTGAAACCAATTTCATATTTAGCCATTTCACACCTCAATTTAGCACAGTATATCCTCTACCGCGCATACAATTTCGGAAAATATCATCCTTATTCCTAACGCCACGCGAAGCACCTCCAGCAAGACCGCCGACACCACCAGCAGCGGCATATTTGCCAATGTTATCCCTATCGACTACTGCTCCAATAAGAAGCCCGAATAATGCTCCACCAGCAGCGCCGGAAGCGGCAGAATTTCCTACTGATTGCGATTCTGCATATCGCTGGCATTCTTGATTATCGAGAGCGTATTGTGCTGAATCCTTGCCTTTGGTGTCAACAAGAATTCCGCCAGCACCTCCGCCTCCATTGGTCGCACATCCAGAAAGCAAGATTACTGAAAATAAAATCGAATTTCTGATTTTGTAATTCATTTTTCACATCCTTTCAAGTATAATTAAACCTCACTTGGCGCAACGCCACCTTTATCCCCCGATGAGTTGGGGGATTTTTTTGTATATCTCAGAATGGGATATCTTCTGAATTGTCATCAATAGAAGCAGACTTTTGATACCCATTAGCTTTTGCAGCATTGTGTTGTTCCTGCGCAGGTGATTGCTCCCTGTCTTTTGGGACGAACATACTGATTACAACTTGGTCGCTACCATCCTTGAACGGTACGCCAGCAGGATTGAATGACCGTTTAAGCAAAATCATTCTGCCACCATCATCCATTTCGAGAACAGAACCGACATTTTCATAGGACGACTTTTCCTTTCCGTCTCGGTCTGTATAGCGGCGTGTTGCTATCGCCAAATCGTATATTTTCTTAGTTGCCATTTTCAAACTCCTTTGTTGTTGAAACTCTCTTTGATATTTCTAATTTTCCTACGATCCAGTGCAGCTTGCTTGCAATTTTCGCACATGCGCCGCTTCCTACCTGTTGGCAAAGTAAGCCACACAAGTTTATTTTCGCTCACCAATTTGTTGCACTGCATACACCACATGATCGCCATTACTTTTCCTTATTGTATTTTGTACAATCTCTCAACACTTGCTCAATCATTCCAATTCCTTCACCAGATTTAACCATCTCTGGAGTGAAACGAAATACGCGATAACCTAACAAAGCGGCATGAGACATTTTCTCGCAATCTGCGCTGAATCCTGTTCCGGTAGTATGCCTACCACCCCATACGCCACCATCAATTTCTATCAGTATCATCAATGACGGAATTGAGAAATCAGCCCTCCAACGCCTAACAGGATGAAATTTGAATTCGCGTTCAACCTGAATTTTCAACCCTCGACATTGGACTGCAAACATTTCCTCCCATTTGCTTTTCTTTTTCATAACAAATCCTATGTTCGCATTGCGTATCAGATTCAGGCTTGAAGTCGCACCACGATTGCCATTCGCTTATTTTGGCATTAGCTCTGTAGCAAGTATTGCTTATCTTGCATTCTTGGTTGGAGCACATCGAAATATCAGCGATGATTACTCTCCTTTTGATTTATTCATTTACAATTTCTCCGCTTTCTTTGATAGTCTTTATCGCAAGCGCATATATCTGCTCAAGTGTTTTCTTGCGATCAAAATCATCTGAATACTTATTAGCACAAATTGCCCATGTGCTGATAATTTTTAACGCTTGGATTGCACTATCTTTATTTTTTTTAATTTTTCACTTTCCGTTCATTAGATATTTTAACGGGTCAATAGAAGCAAATAATCTGGTACGCTCAGATTTAAGTTCTCTAGCTTCATCACCAAGAAATTTAATCACAGCAAGAAGTTCATCGCGGCTTAATGATTCTATTGGTTCGCCATTCCATGTACAGATAGATTTAACATTATTCATCTATCACCTTTCAAGATCATCAAACTAACCTCATCCCATGCAGCTTGTTCTGCTTCATGGCGCGTCATTCCAGCTTCGTACTAAATAATTGTAGAACGTTCTTCATAATGCTCGCGCCAATAATCGTTTAACTTTTCAGGATTTATTGCCAACAATCTCAAATTCAATTCCAGAAAAATTATCAGCAAGATATTTTTCTGCGCTTCCACGCGCTAAATCTAAATAAACTGTAGCCTTACCATCATAAGGCCATACTCCATTAGGTAACGTAGTATTGAACGCAACTTTATCTGCTCCGATAGTGCGTATCACCGTAATCCTTGTTATTTCAATTTGTGACATTTTCAACCTTTCAAATTAGTTGCACCATAGAAGTTTTCACTTCACCTTTCACCAAATTACGCGAATACCTAGTGCGGAGTATTCGTATAGACTATTTTGCCATGTCTAGTAGGTAGGATTCAATTATGCCTACTGGAATTACCACGTTAGAGCTGTAACTTCTTGCCCATACGCATACTAAATTTTAGGCGTACCGTATATAGTCTTCACACCTTCTTTAAGAAACATCCCAAAGATTGGCTCGGTGTTGGCATTCTTGCTGCTACTTCTGTTGGGGCTATCATTTCACCTAATCCAACTAATCTCCATAGCTCGCTAGGTTAAGCGTTCACCTAATTTACGGAAATTCACTAGCGTCTTTCGATTTTCGCTAGTGGGCTTTTATTTCTAATTCCAATTTCAAGATGCTCATTATCTATTATTACATGCTGAATGTCAAGCGATTCTGCATATATCAATCTTTGTAAAGCAGGTTGATTACTTTGAAGCTCCAACTTTGGTCATGCGACCTGAATACCAATCCTTCGCCATGATTACCATTCGCATATTTTATTTCAGCGGAAGATCGTAAATCTTCCTCGGTTTCGTATATCTCAACATGATGCAATTCAACCATTGGCATAATGTTAGGAAACTCATCACGCCGAATTTTATTCCACCGATTTTCTTCTCTCTTAAATGCGCTAAACATTCTACCTTCAATTCCTTTAATTCCCATCTGATTTCTTTGTATGCCTTCGCCTACAAGTTCAAACTGAATAGCTGTTCCAACTGGCATATTTTCAAGCTGATATTTCCGCGCCACAATCCAATATGAATTGGTCTTACCAGATGTACTAAATTCTCTCAGTTCAAGATTGCGTGATGCCACATGCAATCCATCTTCATCTACCCATGCCGTGCAACTTGAACCGTCTGCCTTTTGTGTTGCATACCAGTTTCCACCAGATAGCAAATCGCGCCATTCGATAGTCTGATAATTTGGCTCATCAGTTTTAGGCAAGAATGATGGGAAGTTTCCAACCGCTTCGCCAGTCATTGATGCGGGTAATGATTTTTCATATTTTGTTACGCCCAATACTTCCGTCAAGTCTGTTCCAATAGGCATATCAGGTGCTCCGCTAATAATCAGACATTCGCTAGGGCATCCACGGAAGCGCGACATTCGTATACGCCATTTGGATTTCTCCATGAATGCCCATCGTTCGTTCGGAGGAAGAAGTGCATCCTGCAAAAAGACAGTTACCAATTCACCAATAGAATGATTCAGCCCAACAACGCCAGTCCATCTACCTGATTTACCGCATATAACTTCTGCGCGCATAATACGGTCAGCATCCTTTATTACAGATAGATTTATTATTTTTCCAATTATAGCAAGTGTTTTCATTTCATTTCCCCATCAAGAATTTCTTAATCTGCATACCCGTTTTCAGCTTTCCTTGTGCTAGGTAAGCATCGTTAATATCCCAATTTTCAACTGAAGGCATCCACCAGCGAAGTCCGCTTGCTTCTGCTGCTGACTGACCTACTCCAGCACCAGAATCGTGATCTGCAATCCAGTAAGCCATCGGTAGATACTTCGCCATCTTCGTCGCATTGCCAACCGAAAATGTAACGTAGATGGTTGACTGGCATCCGATTGAAGAAAGTATCGTTTGCAAGGCGATTCCACTTGCGAAACCTTCTACCAAGAAAACTTGCTTGCCATTACCAATCTTGAAATATGCCAAAGAAGTTCGCTGTCCTGTCAGAAACTTTTTCTCTCCATCGTCATTTATCATTTGGCATCCGCATATCGCATTCTTGTAATACATCGGTACTATCAATAATTGATGGTCATCTTTTTGCCAGACATTTACAGGATATTCTTTGAAGCCTTTGCGCTGGATATATTTGTGTTCGGTAAGCTCACACTCACCAAGTATCCACCGAGCCTTCCTGGCGGCTTCCTGTTGCATCCTAGCCCTATTCCTTGCGTACTCTTCGCGGCTCTTTGCTATCTTGCGTTCAAGTGCGGCTTGCTGTTCTTCTGTTCGGATACTTTTATCTTTCCAGAATACCGGCTCCGAATGAATCTCCCACGATTGACACCATCCCCATTCATCGTTGAATAAATAAGCACCGTTTTTTTTAGCTGGATGCTCCTTGGTTGGACATCGAACAATCTTTCCATGAATGATGCTGTCAATTAGAACTCCATTTGAAGCGGCAAACTCTTGAAATGTTTTCATAACAAATAATCACTTTAATTTGGCGCGGTTAGTATTGATGTTATAAACGTATTCAGACGGCTTGTGCTTACCTTCAGATGATTTTGCAGCTCTATCTTTTGCACGTTCTGATGGGGTCATCGCATTACGCTTTATACCTTTAGCAGTAAGGTCTCCATTAGGCTTAATAATTGCATTTTTAACCAATAATGAATGAGCCATTTCAGCAGCATTCTTTTCATGCTTACCTGCAAGTTGACGTGTAAGACGTTTTTCTATTTTAGATTTTGGCATAATATCCCCATATTTTTAATGCAATTATTTAAGTTTTAATTCATCTTGTGAGTTAATTATTCATCCTAACCTTCCTATGTACATACATCGCTAATGTTGCGCCTAACATTCCGCCAGTTCCAGACCACGGGATTGCTGACCATCCTGTTTGCACGACCCATACGATATTCGATACTTCTGCAATCGCTAATGCGTATGGCGTGATAGATGCTGCAATATAATGTCCATGAATTATATTCTGCGACTGCAAAGCTCTCAAAAATACAAGCGCGAAGGTTGCCAGTAGGATTTTCATATCAATGTATCCTGCTTCGGAATTACTTGCTCCGGTGCGAATAGCGAACCTTGTGCCTTGTGTTGCTCGAACCGTTTGCAGGCGGCGGCGTAGTAGTCAGAATCTAATTCCATTCCAACAAAGTCAAACCCAAGATTGTACGCTGCTATCGCGCTGCTGCCGCTGCCCAGATGCGTGTCAAGTATCCGCTGGCCGGGCTTCGCGTAGTTTGTCAAAAGCCATTCATATAGCTTTACAGGCTTCTGAGTAGGATGGATGCGAGCCTCTTTATTTTTCATGTCTCCCTGCAGCATTCCGCTCCATTGAAATCTAAAATTACGCACCGCTGTTTTGAAACTTGTCCATGCGAGTTCACTATCAGCAAAGTCAGAGTTACCAGTAACCTTATCCCAAACAATCCAGCATGGGCTTGGCTTTGCTATGCGGTCAATAAAATGATTTGCACCCCAAATAATCTGATTCTTGCTTATTCTCCGAAGTTCATTGAAATACTCAACAGGCGGTGCATCCATATCTCGACCAGCAAAAGCCTTATAATCTTTCGCAACCGCCAGCTTTCCTCTGCTTGCGTTTCTGTCTCCATTTTCACCTATCCCATAAGGAGGGTCAACAATCGCCAAATCGAACGCCTTGTCCGGCAAAGTCGCCATGTAAACCATGCAGTCCTCGTTAAGAATCTCAATCATATTCACCTTTCAAGATTCAACATTCCGCCAATACGCCATCTTTAACGCAATACCATATATCTGCCTTCGCGTTTTCTCCGATAATCCCGACAGCGATGCGTACTTGTTCTCCGTCAAGCCACGGCAATGCGAAAGCTCCATTTATTCCAGCACGAGCTTTCCCGTTTAATCCAGCAACCATAGCGATTGTTTGTTTTCCATTAGATTCGGCTGTCGAGGAATCACCGCTGCTTGCCGCTGTCGAGGAATCACCGCTGCTTGCCGCTGTCGAGGAATCACCGCTGCTTGCCGCTGTCGAGGAATCACCGCTGCTTGCCGCTATCGAGGAATCACCGCTGCTTGCCGCTGTCGAGGAATCACCGCTGCTTGCCGCTTTCGAGTAATTGCCGCTGCTTGCCGCTGTCGAGGAATCACCGCTGCTTGCCGCTGTCGAGGAATCACCGCTGCTTGCCGCTGTCGAGGAATAGCCGCTGCTTGCCGCTTTCGAGTAATTGCCGCTGCTTGCCGCTTTCGAGTAATTGCCGCTGCTTGCCGCTGTCGAGGAATCACCGCTGCTTGCCGCTGTCGAGGAATAGCCGCTGCTTGCCGCTGTCGAGGAATCACCGCTGCTTGCCGCTGTCGAGTAATAGCCGCTGCTTGCCGCTGTCGAGGAATCACCTTCAGAGAAGGAGGCATCAGATTTTTTACTACACCATTCAACTTGTGCTTTTACCAATCCAGCAATATCAATAGCCGCTTTCACAATCAACGACTTCGATACACGTTTTGTATCTTGCTTGTGCGTTTCTTCACTAACACCATCCAACTCTACTTCTGCAAATAATGCAGTAGGTGGATAGAAATTAAATACATCAAGAGGAGCTTCGCATGAGTGAAATCCAGATTCGCATAATTTTATCTCGCCATCATGCGTGTAAGTTTTTCCAATCTCAAATTGAAATCCACGGCATGTCATATCGTGATTAAAACCTTTATATGCTTTCATATTCTCACCTTTCGTTTATCAAGTTCAAGCATTATAGCATAGTCTCAGGATAGGTGTTAGCGTTTTTGCTTTGATTTCTTGATTGCCATGTACGTAATGAAATTACGGACTTCTGCTGTCATCGGTGCTGGTATCTTTGCCAAACTTTGATGCGGGAAGATTTTAAATTTATCTTTGAAGGCATGGTACGCATACCCTTCCTTATATCCTTTGTCCTTCGCATATCCCAACAGTTGGGAATACCATTCCTGTTTAACTTCCTTGCTGAATTTCTCTTTCGATACATTACCCGTAAGCTCAACCATCTCGCCAGCGACAGCCTCTACCGTAGATTTACGCTCACGCTTGAATCCGCATGTCGGGCATATATCCGTTTTGAGTGTCGGCCATATTTGGTGACAACGGGGACATTTACTCGCAGTCTTTTCTTTTTCCGTTGGCTCTTTGCGCGTCTTTTTATCCGCATCAGATTCAAGCGTCTTAACGCCATTGTGATATAGCTCATCCCAATCATCTTTGAAGCGTAACCAGTTACCTGTATTGCACTGTATAACGCAGAACTTTTTTTCAGGATGTGGTCTAGATCCACGTCCGACCATTTGAACATGTATCGAAAATGATTTGCGAAGTGGTCTTGCTAGTACAACATGCTCAACCTTTGGCGAATCAAATCCGCGAGTTAAAATTTCAGAAGATACAAGCCCAAGAATATCTGTATCTGGTTTTGCAAATTCCGCAAGCACTTCGTATTTATATTCGTCTGAATCTTTGTAGCTAATCTGTACAAAGTTCAATCCATGTTCCGCAAATTTATTTACAAGCTCCGTACCGTGGCTTACACCTGAGCTGAATACGATGGTTGGTTTCGGCTTACCCCATACTTCGGTATAGATTTTTATGTAATCAGCAACTACATCACCGACAATTTTCAATCCGCGTTTTTCGAGTTCATCTTTCTGCCATTCACCCATTGATACTTTCACACCAGTTGTATCAATTTGTGTTGCGCCGAACACACGAAACGGGACTAGAAATCCATCGTCGACAAGCTCTTCCATTGTTACTACATTTGTTACGCTGGTGAAATAATCTTGTAATTCCGAGTTAAATGGGGTAGCAGTCAAACCGACGACATTTAAGTTTGGGTGGTTTGTAAGTATGTTTTTTAATGACTTCCTTAGAACGCAATGTATTTCATCAACGATTATTAAATCAGCAGTTGGCCATGAATCCATTTTCTCAAGCGTCTGGATACTTGCTATCTGGACTTGCTCGTATGGCCTCCAGCGCCAATGCGAACTCATTAAAATACCATGATTTATTCCATGCGCGTCTAGGTGCTTAGAAAACTGTTCCACAAGCACTCGACGATCGCACAAAAAGATAGCGCGCTTTCCTTTTTCAACTACCTGTTGAATTAGGTGCAATGCCATCAGGCTCTTCCCTGCTCCTGTGCTGGCTGCAAGCACTTGACGTTTATGCTGTTGCCTAAATCCTTCGCGCAGAGATTCAATACTATTTATTTGATACGGACGTAATTTGAATGACATTACTAGAACTCCTATCAGTTATTTGAGGTGTCGGTAAGCACGTTGGATAGGCAACGGCAAGGCTGGCCATCCCTGTCCCGACGAAAGTATTATACAGCTATTTTACATCCTCATCGGCATAACAACATATTTGAAGTTTTGGTTATATGGAATTGTAAATAACACGCTAGATGTAGAATCAGTAAACGAAATTTCAACTTTGTCACTATGTATATTTGATAGACAATCAACCAAATAATCCGCATTAAATCCGATATTCAATTGCTGGAAATTATATTCAATATCTAATTCAGCTATAGACTCTTCTGCCTCAGAATTTGACGCAAAAATTTTCATAATCCCATTATTTAATTCCAAATTAACGCCACGGAATTTCTCGTTAGACAAAATTGATGCCCGTTTAATTGCATCCTGCAACTCTTGAGTATCAATTGTTAATTTTATATTTGCATTAGCAGGAATAACTCTTTGTACATCAGGGTATTTCCCATCAATCAATTTTGATATAAATTCAATATCGTTAAATTTGAATACCACTTGGCGACCTGATATTGCAACATCCACTATATTTTCATTATCAGACAATTTTCGATAAAGCTCAGAAATTATCTTGTATGGGACAATCGCATAAATATCGTTACTTGAATTTATCCTGTAATTCGCAATAGCTAAACGATTACCATCTGTACCAGAAACTGACAATAAACCATCTTTTACATCGAATAATAATCCATTCAAATAGTACCTAATATCATTCCTAGCCATTGCATATTGGGTCAATGATAAAATATATTTAAGTTCGTTTTGTTTTATTTTGAACTCACAAATCTTTTTATCTTGTTTTATTGATGGGTAATCATCTGATGGAAGTGTTTGTAAGTTGAATTTTGATTTTCCAGATTTAATTGTTAACTTCTTTTCGTCGTATGCCAAAGAAACTTCATCAAAAATAGGCAATGACTTAATAATATCCATTATTTTTTTTGCATTAACAGTGAAAACTGCGCTTGATGATGACGATTCTACAGTCCCATTTGCAGTTATTTGAATTTCCATATCAGAGCTTATGGCAGTTAAATTACCATCTGAAAAGTTCAAAAATACATTTTGCAAAATAGGCATTGTTGTATTTTTTTCTATAATGCCGCATACAGCTTGCATTGGCATTAGAATAGAATTGCGTGTTGTTTTACATATTTGCATTATTTTTCCTAGTGAAAGTATATGTGGTTATTTTTACTACGAATTGTTATTTTTTCTTCTGCATCATTCTAATCTGACGCTTCAACTCGTTATTCTCCGTCTGCAACGCATTCCTAGATTTCGTAACCGTCTCAAGTTCAATCCGCAATTTCTGAATTTCCGATAGCTTATCATCCATGTCTGGCGTATGTGCTTTTTGGTAATCTTGTAGCAGGTCTGCCAGTTCTTTATTCTGAGATTCAAGTTCTTCTATGCGTGTCGGATGTGATTGTTCTGTTGTTGGATTGGTAACGAAGTATGTTTCATTACCATCAACAGAATTGGCGGATTCATTAGGTTTCGCCATAGAAGTAGGTTGCACATTCTTGTTTCGATTGATGTCAGGAATATCATTAGACTGTAATCCGATTACACTTGGCTCTTTTGCTACAGTATTCTTTACCGGATTACGTTCGCGCTGGATTTCAGCTACAAGATTATGCGATACGTTGCACAACTTTGCGATTTCGCGTGTTGACAAACTAGACCACTCTGAATCTTCTAGTGCGATTTCTACGGCGTTTCTCTTGTCTGCATTAGTGCGAGGTAGCCCGTGATATGCATTCGCCCCTAGCGCGTGTTTAAGTGCGTCTCTGGACGTTCCTATGCGCACTTCTTCGAGGATAGTAAGGCATCCTACTCGTTCGGTAGCCAGCAAGCGGTGATACCCGTCAGCAAGCCAATAATCCTTGCTATCGAAATACACGATGATAGGCGGGAATTCGCCACCATCCTCAATGTGCTTTGCATATTCTGAAACCGTTGCTTCGTTGATTGCCGCACGGGCTTGGTGACCCTTCTTAATTTTCGATAATTCAAGCATGATTTATTCCATATATGATAAAAAAGGCTTGGGATATATCCTCTTGAACTCCAGAGAACATTGTCTTTTGCGTGCGCCCCAAGCAACGTAGCAGCTTCAACTTTAACTAAATTATTGTCTACACGATGGGAATCTTCATGATGGAATTTATCCACTCATCTTGCACAGCATCGCGTATAGCAAGAATACGCTTACATTTTGCTTGCGTTGCGCCAGTTGATTCTTGTATGCTCCGCCATTTATTCTCACCGTCGAGCAGTTCGCATAATGCCCAGATAACAGCATCTCTGGATTGCAAACTAACCCCATCATTCAACGATGACTGTTCATCTAATGTGCTATTCACATTCACATTCACATTCACATTATTTTGTTCGTTCATTTATCTGCTAATCCTTCCGTGATTTAGCATCCAGTTAATTTGAGGTTAGCATCCTATTCCTTTTTTAATGCTAACAATTTTTTGTGCATAGCAAGCATCTTTAATCCTTCTTCAAATCGGATTGACTTTAACTTACCAAGTGCCATCTTGCTAATCGTAGCCTGATGCAAGCCGAGTTCCTTGCCGATTTCTTCCTGTGAATAAACTTCCAGCAGGTCTTTCAGTACTGATTGCCACTTCATTTCTTCTTTCATATTACCTCCGTTGTTGATGTTCAGTATTATACAGACTTCACCAAATTAAGCAATACTGCTTGACGGAATATGTGGATTTGCTTAATATGCTTACATTGCAACTGTAATCGGATTACAGTTCAAAAATAAACTTGACAAGGTAACAGGAATAACTGATAATGCTCGACATCAGCGATTTGCGGCGCTAATTATAGTAATGACCTAGTGTTATCAGGCATGTAGGGGAGAAATCCCGCCAACTATAATTGGTACCGCAAACTACATGACCTGAAAGCACTAGGTCATTTGTTTTGGCTGATGAAAAGTTACAAGCGATGCCGCACCGAGTCTAGGTGGCAATAAAGTACCCGACCAGAGGGTTACGCGGAAACAAATTAGTCAGCCATAAACAAGGGACACCCGACGAACTAACTGACTGATGTAGTGGCAAGGACGGCGCAAGGCCAAACCGTGGAGTCGAAATATCAGAGCGGTGCGTGGGGGGAGGACTGTTCCCTATAGTCTGATTGTTACTACGCACAGGAAACGCGAGAGTAATGCCCAGTTTTACTGGTTTGCAGCGCTGGTAAGTCTCGCGGTATGCCCGCATCGTTAGTATCATAACGACCACAAGTAATTCCAGCGTGTACCCCAGATGAGCGCGACTGCCCAATACGGGTGGAGTCTTGCCCATAAAACCCTTAACCAGTAAGAAATGGTTAGTAGTAGAAGTAGTTAATGCGTGTGTGCATGTGCCTGTGCGCGAGGAGTTCTGAAAATGCAAAACATTTACTCTAAATTGATATATTTCTTTTGAACAAAATACGAAGAAACCAGAAGAGGTATATTAGTAAATTTAGATATACCAAAAAGAATGTAAATCTGTAATCCGATTACAAGCCAAACTGCTTGACAATCCACAGGCTATAACCTATAATTCCTCACGCTGTAATCCGATTACACTTTGAAAGGTGAAAAATGAAATCAGGCATCTATCAGTTATCAGAACAAGCATACCATTCAGACCCTTGCCCACAACCAGCTTTATCGGCAAGTATCGCTGGCATTATCTGGCATCGTTCGCCGCTTCATGGATGGTACGCTCATCCAAAATTGAATCCAGACTATCAGCCATTTGAATCTGCGACATTCGACTTGGGTAGTGCGGCACACGCTATCGTGCTTGAGCAAGACCGTTCTAAGCTAGTTATTATCCATGCTGATGATTGGCGCACTAAAGCAGCGAGGGAAGAGCGTGATGAGGCGCATGATGCGGGTAAAATTCCAGTCCTTGCGCGTCAGGCTGAAGATATTTACGCTATGGCTGATGCTGCAATTGATGCTGTAAAGGATTCTGAATTGGATGGTATCTTTCAGGACGGGAAGCCGGAACAATCCATAATAGTTCAGGACGGAGATATTTGGCTTCGCGGGAGGCTTGATTGGCTGACCAACGACAACAAAATCATTCTGGATTACAAGACTGTTGGTAGGTCTGCTAATCCTGAATCTTTCTTGCGCGGTTCGGTATTTCAATATGGGTATGACATTCAGGTGGCAATGTATCAGCGATTGGTGCAAGCGGTTACTGGCGAAACTCCTAAGTTCGTCTGGCTGGCACAGGAAACTGAAGCACCTTACGCCTGTTCGCTGATGGGTGCATCACCGTCGCTTATTGAATCAGGGAATCGTAAACTCGACCATGTAATTAAGCAATGGCGAGAGTGTATGAAAACAGGAATATGGCCTGCTTATGGTAAACGGATTGCATGGTTGGAAGCACCGTCTTATGAGTTGGCTAAATTGGAAGAACGTGAATATATGGAGGATGTAAAATGAAAATCGTTAAATTAACAGCAGAAAATATCAAGAAACTTCGTGCAGTTGAAATTACACCAAATGGTGATGTTGTAACTATTTCAGGCAAGAATGGAGCAGGTAAAACGTCCGTACTTGATTCTATCTGGTGGGCTTTGTCTGGAACAACGCATATTCAGGCGCAACCCATCCGAAAAGGTGAAACAAAAGCGCGTATTCGCCTTGATATGGGAGAAATAATCGTTGAACGTAAATTCACCGAATCAGGTAGCACTCTTGTTGTTGAAAATGCAGAAGGAGCGCACTTTCCTTCGCCGCAAAAGATGCTTGATGCAATGCTTGGCGAATTATCTTTTGACCCGCTTGCATTTTCACGCATGGATGCGCGAAAACAATTTGATGAGCTTCGTCGCGTATCAAAACTTGATGTTGATATTGATGAGCTTGACCGTTTGAATAAGAGCGATTATGCGAAACGTACTGACATTAACCGCGATGCAAAATCACGTCGCGCTATTGCTGATGGAATTGCAATCACCGATATTGGCAATGCAAAGCAGATTGATGAATCTGAATTGGTTGCACAATTACAGAAGGCTGGTGAACACAATACTGAAATTGAAACACGAAAGGCTCGTCGTGCATCTGCACAAGAAACTGCCAATCAAAAGAAACGCGAAAGCACAGAATCAAGCAATCGTGCTGCAAAATTACGCGAAGAAGCTGACGCATTGGATATTGTTGCGAAAGTAGCATCCGATGAAGCTATTGGAATTGAAGAAAAAATCAATTCTGCTGCGCCACTTCCTAATCCAATTGATGTAACTATGTTGCGCCAGCAAATTGAATCTGCAATGGCATCAAACAAAGCTGTAATCGCAAGAGACCAAGCAATTGAACGTAAAAATGCAGCAATAAAAGAAGCTGATGAATTGGAAGCAAAATCAAAAGATATTACGGAAACAATGGATGCAAGAGAAAAAGCAAAATTTGATGCTATTTCACGCGCTGTAATGCCTGTTGATGGGCTTGGGTTTGGTGATAGTGTTGTTATGTATCGTGGTGTCCCATTTGACCAAGCATCTAGTGCGGAACAATTACGGGTATCTTTATCAATTGCAATGGCGGCTAATCCTAAATTGCGTGTTATTCGTATTCAGGATGGCTCGCTGCTTGATGATAATGGACTTGCTTCAATTGCTGAAATGGCAAAGGATAATGATTATCAGATATGGATTGAGCGAGTAGATAATTCTGGGAAAATTGGAATTGTTATTGATGATGGTTCTGTTGCAACAAAAGGAGAATAAAAATGACAATTTCATTTAGACCAGCAATTAAATCAAGTGCCAAGTTGCTTGTTGGTATTTATTCTGAATCTGGCTGTGGAAAGACGTACAGCGCACTCCTGCTTGCCCGTGGATTTGTTGGTGATAACGGAAAAATTGCCATGATTGAAACTGAATCTGGTCGTGGCGAGGCTTATGCTGATACGCTACCAGGTGGCTATTCCGTTCTGTCATTGCGCGAAGATTTTAGCCCTAAAGCATATGGTGCCGCTATCCGTGCAGCCGAAGAAGGCAAGTTTGATGCGCTTATCATTGATTCGGCATCCCACGAATGGGAGGGGATAAATGGAGTGCTTGATATGGCTGCTAAAAATGAAGAAGCCGGAAAGAAGGGCTTGTTGATTTGGCAGAAACCTAAAATTGAGCATAGTAAGGAATTCATGTTACGCCTGATGCAGACATCAATACCGCTTGTAATCGTCTGTATGCGCGCTAAGTACCCAATGGAAGGGCATGGTAAGGACATGAAGCGTTCTACCGTCCTAGAGCCTAAACAATCGGCTGATATTCTGTTTGAGATGATGGTTCACGGGTATATTGATTACGATCATAATATGCACATCACTAAACCACGCAACAGGGCGGAAGATAAGACCGGAATCGTGAATAGTGTATTTGAAGATAACAAGCCAATTACGATTGAAACTGGCAAACGATTGGCTAAATGGGCATCCGGCGCGAAATCAGCGCCACCAACAGCACCAGAAATAATCGAGCCATTTGATTACGATGCCGCAGGAGATAAGATGTGCACGGCTACTACAGACCATGAATTGAGATCAGTATTCTCGGAGGCATGGAAACGCGCAAAGAATGATAAGGAAGATGGAATGGCTGATACTATCAAAGCCATTTATAATGAACAGAAGGCTAAATTTGGGGACGCTGCGAAATGAGTAAAGCGAATGAATTACATAATGGAATAATGGAAGTGCTAATTAAAGGGTTGAAATCAGGTGATTGTACTTATGCTGATATATTCGGTGCGCTTAAAGCAACGCAAGGATATTTTGAATGCGATTATGTGTTACTTATTCATGCCGGAATAATTAAAGCCAACGATACCAATGAAACCGATAATGCACCAAGTATCTAACTTTCACTTCTTTTAATTATTGCATACACAAGATACGTCGCGATTGTTGATGCTATATTTGATAGACAAACAGCGTTATCAATTTGCAAGGAGATATTCAAATGATTACCCAAGATGACCATGCTTTTCTTGCTTATGTTGAAAAGTACATTAAAGACCGTCCTGAAGTTGGAGCGCATGTTGCTGACTTCGTTGCACGCGGTATTGAATTGAGCCGCAAAGACCAGATGGAAAAATCGGAAGACATGGAAATTATTGAATGGAAAACAAAATGCAAATAGGATTTTTTGGATTACTTGGTATCTTGTTCATCACACTGAAATTGACAGGAGTAATTGACTGGTCATGGTGGTTAGTAACTATTCCGCTATGGTTTGGTATCGCTTTATTCTTAGTGATATTTATTTTTTATTTCATTGTTTACGCGCTGGCACAATGGGTTAATAAGTGATATGTAAAACCTGCATTCATCGCCATTGGATAATACTTCCAAGTCCATCTAGTTTTACTGTACTTAAATGTGATAAATATAATTTAACATTTGGACTTGAGTCTGATGTTGCACACGGTAAGGGTGACAAGCAACGTGGAGTTGATGCAATACCTAATAAATGTAATCATTATGCTAAATAGCTTGACGTTAGTATGTTTATAAACGATAATGATACATCTTTACGAAAGGTGAAAAAAATGACAAACGATATTGGAACGTATGAATGTTATCGGGAAAAATTAGTGAAAGGTGCATTAACGGATTGTATTAGCAAGGGTGGAGAATATGACCCTTTTACGGCAGATAATTTACATGAGGCATTAAATGAATTACCTGCCAATGTATTTGATTCATTGATAAAATCATGTAATGATGTTCGTAATTCAGGACTAATCAATAGTGATATTGATATGGCAAAAATAGGCAAATTGATTTATGTTGCAATTTACACATATTGGGAAAATCAGGCTATTGAATATGCTGAGGAAAGCATTCCTAGTATTGACGAGCTTATAGAAGATGATAGATGCGAATCATCATGTGATAAGTATGAATCCGCAAGATTCAATGAGAATTAAATAAAAATGTACTACGACCCTTATAGTGGAAATCAACTACGTTTCGAGCGCACTGATAAGACCGGAAGATTATATCCGATATATTGTAATCAAAAAAATCATATCAGATTCAGCTTAATTATTTGTTTTGTTTTAATGGTAATTTTTTTTATGCTTATGATATTTGTTTGGACTTAATGCTCTTTCAATCATTCTAAGACATTTACGGAGTTGATTGTCGTGCATCTGGTAAAGTGATAGAATCTACTTTATTGAAAATTCTTTTGCCCACTCAACATCTTTGTGATGCGCACCTCGGCAGTGGTTAGATTGCCAGAAGAATATGGCGTTGATTACTCGTAGTGGAATTACAAAGTTCTCTCGGTAGCTTCGTCCAGATATTGATTCGTTTGGATTACCGTTGAGAAAGATAACATTTGCAAGTTGAGAGACTGCGCTGAGGATATTAGATAGGTATTCCATTAGTATCCTTCCATGTCTTTATACATGCTGCCGATAGCCAACAGCAGTACCGAAATAGCTACGGAAGCGCAGGCTAGTCCAATAATAAGTAGCACGGTCACTCCGCCACCTCTACCATCGGAACATACCCAGCGGGGATAGCGTCACCCGTCATCTTGTTCGCCTCGCGCACATCTGTCTCGGTAAGTTCTCCGCCCACCAAGTCGGCAACAGCAAAATTCCCGTAGTTAGTATAGATGGTGAATGCGCCTGCGTTCTCTTCAATCGCTAGTATTGTCATGTCTTATCCTTTCCTAAACCAAGTGGTTGTGTAGGTATTGTAAATCATCTCGAAGTTACCACCTGCTGCAAGCGTAGTTGGCGCATCAGCAATCGTATCAGCACCAGCAGAGCCGACTGTTAGTGCTGTTATAACCCCACGGGAGCCGACTGAAACTACCTGCCCATGTACAGGATTCGCCGGAAGATTTATAGTCAACGACGCAATAGTTCCAGTACCAATTCTTTGATAGTGGCTGATTGCGTTTGTTAGCGTAACTGTTGTTCCGGTTAATGGGTTTGCAAATGTTGCAGAAACTGCGTGAGCAGACTTCATCAATGTGCGCTGCGATGAGTCAATGCGGAGGGCTTCTGTCATCACCCCTGTCGCTGATACCGTAGAGATTAAATACCTACTGGGCATTACGCCCGTGCTTACGGTAGCATCTACCGTAACCGACACCCGAGCAGATTCAACAAATGCAACACCGTCGTCTCCATAAAAACGATGGTAGCTAATTACGTCGTTAACCGTCAGTGGTGAAAAACTGCCTATCGTCGGAGACCGTGACCTAGCATAAGATGTGTATGTGCCGTTGGCATCATTTACCCACCGAAATTGCGCTTGCCCGGTAGGGCTGTGGTTCTGCACATACGCATTTTGTTCTAAGCTAATTGCCCCTGAGTGTCCTTGGATAATTCGCCCCTCTGCATCAATCACAAATGGCGTTGTATCACCAGACGCGTCATTTACAACAAAGCTATTACCTGTTCCAGTGTTGGTGACGGTTAGGGCATCTCCGGAGGATGCTGTGACGGTTGCGTTAGCGAACGATGGGGAAGCGTAGTTAGCGGATGGCGCAGATTGAGCGATAATCCAATCAGCATAAGTTCCAGACCCTAGTATATATTTCACATCAACCACTAGCGATGTGCCAGAGTAGCTGGTGACAATCCCGACCATTTGGTTTGTGCTTGGTGATGCTGCCGACGATGCAGATACCCACATGCCCCCAATAAACGATTTTCCAGATGCGACAGTGAATGTTTTGCTTGCTATTCCTATAACTCTTGATGTTGTGCTAGTTACCGTTGTGGCATTTAGATTCATCGCCGCAGCGGTTGTATTTGTTTCTGAAACAAATGTTGGTAGTGATGCAATAAATGCGTCTGCTTTTGAAATAAAAGCATCTGGTGAATCATTCCTTGATGGCGGAGTTGGAAGAAATGAAATAGTCATAATAAACCCCTATGTTAAACCTTCAATCGTCGTTGTGCATATTGATACTGTTGGATAAGTAATATCAATCGAAAAATCTTTGTAAAATCCATAAATAATAGTATTTGAGAAACCTTCTTCGCCAATATACACAATAGGAGTTGCACGATAATCAGATAAAATATCCTGAACCGCACCTATTCTACCGTTATTTACCCATGATGTAAAATCAGCACGTTTGCTGAATGCGCGCTCAAGGATATTATAATTTCCAAAGTTATCGCGTGTTTTGATTGAGTAGTTATCAATTCCGCTTCGTGCTCCATATTGCGTCCCGCCAATATCAAATCTTGTGCCGATTATGCAAGCTCCGCAAGCAACAAGTTCGCCAGTCCCAGTTAGCGTAATATCAATTATCGGGTCGCTGTAACGCGGCATATCAATTTCTACATTATCTCGCTTTCTCAAAATTGGTTCAAAGAAATATGAATACCAATTATCAATACCATCTGTATAAGTTAGGCTGTATGTTGAATCATAAACAACCGTCCTAACGGTATGCGTTCCAGATTGTGAGCCGCTTGTATTTTTCGATATGCCATCCAATGTTTCGCTTAATTCATAAGTATTATATACTTTATTTACAACGTAATAAGTCGTATCAGCGATGATGCCAGTTGGCAATGTGCCTGTAGTGCTGAATCGCACCATATCGCCATTTACTTTTGAATGTCCGGTATCAGTAATAACGCATGGCGATGCAATGGTCATTGTTATTGTCGCGCTAGAGCCACTATCTGTCATTCTGAATCTTGATGTGGCAGCACTGATATTAAGCAGCGCAACAGAATCGCATCTGCCAGTTGGTTGTAATGAAATTGATATACTATCTGCGTTGGTAGTGCGCGATGAAACAGAAAGGTCAAACATCTTCCAGCGATTTGTTGCACCTAAATCAAGCCACCATGTAGATGATAATCGCGGAGTATTACCTACGTTACTAGACTTCAATGATTCGTATATATTATGCATTGATGCTGTTCCGGTATGCGTACCAGATTGAATACCAGAAGTTGTTATTTCTTGAAAATTTAATTTTGTTTTAGATATATTGAATGTGTCTGGAGTTAATACGCGCACGTAATAATGCTGTCCAGCAGTAATGCCAGTAGGCAATGCGCCGGTAGTTGTAAAAATAATTACTGTATCATCAACTAACCCATGCGCCGTCCATGTTATTACGCATGGCGATGCAATGGCTATGGTAACTGTTGCGGAAGGTGAAACAACAATAACCTTATCGCCAAGCGCGTAAGTAGTTACAGCGTTATAGGCAGAATAATCAGCCTCTGTTACATTGCTGCTCAACAAATAATCATTGTTAATATGTTTTGGGCGGATGAGTTTCATAGTTAGTGATTAGTATGTTCATACCAATTCAGTATAATGTTACACAAATTACCAATAGTTCCTGATGTTATCCTAATCAAGTATTTTGTATTCTGCTTCAAAATCCATTCAGAGTTGAATTCAGCACTCGCTGAACCACGCGATTGATTAGACGCTGTGCCACTTGCATATTTCATAAATAGCGTTCCATCAGTTGTTCCACCACTAACATTTTTATGAACTGTTGTAGTTGCAGATGTTGTCGAATTCCTATTCGCGTTAAATACTGTCTGAATATCAGTTCCAGTTTTATCAGAGCCTTCATATATATCAAACGATGTTATTGCAGTTCCGTCAATTACCAACGTCATATGCGACCATTTTGTAGTATTCGGAGTGGTAATCAAGTACACAATTGTATCCGAAGAATTGAGGGTAACGCTATCGAAATATTTGAATACGCTACCTTCGTGAATCTCATGGTGTTCGCGTGAGATAACCGTAAAATTTCCAGTAGAACCATCAATCGACATTTTCTGGAAAGTATCATTCCCGTTGCGCGCACACAGAGCTACATAGCGCACAGCACTCAAGTCTATATTATCGTTTATTGACATACTCATGCTGCTAACACCCTTTCTGCTGGCATTCCATCACCATCGAATTTACGCAGGATTTTAGCAGCCTCTCCAGTGTTTTTAGCTAATGCTAATCCGATAGCTTGCAATTCAGCGCGGAGCTGTTTTATCTCATTAGCCGAGTCATCATTTGAAGCAAACATCTTGGCTGTATCATTAGCCGTATAAACACGACCTGGTTGTGTGAAATTTACAATTTCAGGGCCTTCTTCTCCAACCATAGACCACCCGTCAGCAATACCGCCTTTCGCATATCTCCTATTTTCATATTGACCATATCTTATAAAATGAAGATATGGGTTTCTAGCAAAAGTAGCCACACTTAATACGTCTGGATTTGATGCTATGTATTTTGCTGAATTAAAATTAGCAAGTGTTACTGGTTTTCCTTTCGCGTAAGGGTCAGCATCCCACGCTGCTTTTGCAGCAGCTTTAGCGGCGGCGGCTTTAGATGCAGCAGCAGCTTTAGCAGCGGCAGCAGCAGTAGTATCAGAAATTAATAATGCGCTTTGTTTAGCACTAACTGTTCTAGATAATGGACTAACCACACCAGTAGAACTTACGCTGCCAACTGTTGTTTTATATCTATCAACATAACTTAGTGTGGTTTCTCCAGATGCACTTGTAGATTGTTTAAGTTTTGATGCTTGATATGATGAACCTATCGCAGCTGATATTTCATTAGTTAATTTAGCTATTGATTGCTCTGCAACAGCCATCCTTGCAGATTTACTCGACGCTATTGATGCAGCAAGAAGATATTCCAAACTTTGATTTTGTATTTGTGTTTTGTCATCAAGTTTCCCAAGCCAACTATTCATTAAATCAAAGCTATTCTGCATTGGGTTTGATGGGTCAAAAATCACATTACCATCAACGGTTAGTTTCGATGATGTATTCCCCACAAGCAATCCACTAAGTTTTTGTGTATTTTTATCGGTTGCTAATTGCCCAGTTACAGTCGTGGCGAGTGTACTCATGTTTTCAGTAGCCAAAGTAAGTGCTCTGCTATCAGTCAATCCAATCGCAGCATTTACAGTTGTAAGCAATGTATTTGTATTTTTAAGAGCCAATCGTCCAGCATTTGTGTCAACAAGACCAAGT
>Ga0210044_10002616_pt1 | contig 26514 bp, 25 predicted proteins | sample CryGey13umfilter_2_FD_183959 | JGI IMG/M metagenome (GOLD analysis project Ga0210044, IMG submission 183959) | Groundwater microbial communities from aquifer in Utah, USA - Crystal Geyser 4/9/14 3 um filter (SPAdes) (version 2) | ecosystem: Environmental > Aquatic > Deep subsurface >... | reverse complement strand
CTCCAATGCAACCTTGGCTTTGAATGCAGGAGAGTGATTTCTTCTTTTTGTCATATCGGTAGATCCCTTTCGTTTTAATGTCAGAATTCCACCTTAGCAACATGTCCGATTTTCTGGGACCACCTCTATTTGGGATATTGATCCCCAGCCATTTAAAGAGGGCTTTAAACAAATATGGCGTGTTGAAGTGCGTGCAGGAAAAGATGAACTGGATAAATGGGATTTAAAGCGTTTTAAAGACTTTGAGGACAAAGCGGGTGATGTTGTGGCGGCTATCCTTAAAGCCATTCGCTATACGGAGCCTTTAACGGGTGATTTAAACAGATCACGCTGGCTCATGCACCCGATATGGGAGAAAGCTTTAAGCACTTCCTTTAAAGCTTTAGAGCCTTACAGCACGAATGCGAAAAGAGAAAATATTATAACGGACTACAGGGAAAATGTTATGAATGGCTATAAAGAAAGAATTATAGGCAATGCCATAGGCTTAACCGCTGCCGAAGGGCGGGATATATCGGAATTAACCATTGTGCTGGAAGAGCTTCAGGAAGATATAAATGCTATCGCCGGAGAGGATAAAAATATTCTGGTCAAAAAATTCGATAAAGCTGAGGAGAAATTCAGGTTTTTGCAATAACAGGCTAATAAAGCCTATTTCTTCAAACTTGAATAAATTTTGTAACATATTGAAAATTAACTACTTTTATAGCGCCTCGTAAATATTTCATAATAAAGTATAAAAAAATTTGCTTTTTCTTTACTAAATATCATATAAGCTAGTAGTTGAGTTCTTGGCCTATCGGCTGTGGAACGTATCGAGGTTTTGGCCGACTGAACCAGTGTATCAAATCAGCGGTCGCTTTTTTTCTTTGATTTTAGATAGTTTATACAATCACCTTGATCCCATGTCGGGGCGTTTCTGATTTTATCAATACTTCTATTTGCCAGATAAGCGGTTACAAAGTTGCCCTTCAATTGTTCGTCATTCCATAGGGAAAATTCAATAATTACTACAAAATCATCAAAAGCAATGCTTGCTCGTCTATGGTTCAATATGCCTTCATTCTTATGCCAACCCTTATAGCAATCGGCTTCAGGGTTTTCCAGTGTTGCCTTAATCCAGTCAATACGGCTTGCTCTATCAGAAGAGAAAGCAGCTTTACGCCCAGTTGAAGGATTACTTTCATAAAAAGCATGCCAAAACTTGTCTGGTTTGAAAAATACACGTATTCCATCAAATGCTAGAATTTTATTACGGCAATAGACACGTTTGTAATGCTCAAGATATTCCGTTTCGGAAGTATATGAAACAAGTTCAGGGTGCATTGACACTACCAGCCTCCAGAAAGATTGATCTTGAATATATTGAATTTACGTTCAGATTTTGTGGTTGGAAGCAAACATTCAATATTCAATCTTTTTTCAAGATGTCTTATAAGTTCATCTTTAGCACTTCCTTTCTTTGTTGTTTTATTTATTCTGGCGGAAGCTGCCCCTAGAAGGAGATCAGCTAGCTGTATTAAAACAAGCTTTTTAGAAGGGAGTGCTTGAACTTGGGTAATGTCGGAAGATAAATTGGCGCACGCAAGGCATCTTTTTAATTCATGCAATTCTTTTTTGCGCTTGTTGGTTTTGTAATCACAAAAGATAGAATATTCATTAAAGTCCAAAATCCAGTGATGCAGCATTTGATAATAAAATTTGTAAAATCCCAATTCTCGGTCATTCTCATGTAAATCCCATTTGATTTTATCTGCTTCAACGGCGATACACCGGAAACGCATTTCTGTGCCGTAAGATAAGAACAGATCGAAAAGGGCTTTGTTAAAGTCGAGACTGGAAGGAGAAACTTTGCTCCATTTAATTTCCCCATATTTGTTGTGGCGTTCTCGTATCTCTGAAATTTTTTGTTTTATTCCGTTCCTTGATTCAGCCGGAATCCAAAGACTGCCAATTGTCATATGGGGAACGCCGTCATGTTCCTTAGCCGTTAAAATATCTTGATGGTTTTCATCGCAATAAACTTCAAATTTCATTACTTATCGCCCTTCGGTAAAAGCTCTATTCTATCGATTTCCTGCATAATTCGGTCGGTCTGGGTCAAGGCAACAATGATGCGCTGGTAATGCATAATGTCTTCTACGGACAGCGTACGGTTTTTGCGGTCTTTAAGCCATTTCTGTGCTGGCTGGTATCCACCGATATAAAAATTCCATGCCGTTTCGGGAACATTACCGAAATACTGGCTTTCATTGATCCAGACTTTGCCTGTTTTTCCCTCTTCCTCTGGGAGATGGTCAGAGAGAGGGCTAACCTCAAAACGCGGCTTCACCACTTCATGGTCACCATCAATGGGATAGCTCGTAATCAAATCATCCAGCACGTTACTTTCCATGAGATGCAAAGCGCGTAATTCCGCGCCTTTTTCTGCCAGCGCGTGAAATATTTCCGGCTCTACTGGATAGGGAATACGCGGAAAATCTGATTTTAGAAACTCGGCATAGCGTTCGCGATAAGCCGGAGAATGCAGAACCGCATAAATATAATCAAACAGACTCTCCGGCGTAATATCGGGAATGGCTTTTTTGATCTTGGCGTAGAGTTTAGGGTCGAGGTTTAACTTTTTATTATTAGAGCCAAGTGTCTCATCGTATAAATACAATGGAGCGTGCAAATTACGCCCTCGATTGCTATAAAAAATTCTATTATCGCTTAAAAATTTTGTAACCAGCACATGACTATAAGGCATCTCGCAAAAAGCCTGCCTTGTAAAAAGTAATGCCACGTTATCTTTGTTCATATGACTTAAAACCTTACTGGCAGGTCTTCTTTGCAATGAAATATCATAATATGTTTTTCTATTATCAAACGGCCTGTAAGATATATTTTTAATCAATGAACCATTATAATTTTTTTCTTTGATTCCGCTTAAAAGTTTAAAGCTTCCGGTATCTTTCAATTTATGTTTTTCTTTTATATGTAGATCATCATAATTAGAAAATGTATTTTTAATTTCATATTCTAATTCTTCTTCTTGTATAGCAATAAACAACTCATCGCGCCCCGTTTCTGTTCCTGTATTATGTACAGGAAATAAATCAGATATTTGGAAACCTTGGCTATATATTCTATTTTTATTATGATCTCTTGGAACAAAATAATACTGTGGCTCTCGGCAATCTAATTTTTGAAAGCGTACTGTACTTAAACTGTTAGTGTTTAAGAATGAATATTTATCCTCTCGTTTTCCAAAGCAGTCATAATGAAATATATTACCTATATCTGAGTTTTTAGATGTTTTTACAAAAATTGAAATTGCAACTCCCGCTCTTATATCAAAAACATTTTTATCTTGTGAACCGTCTGGTGCAGTTTCACGTTTTGATGAATTTCCATGTAAATCTAAAATGTAAATATCATCAAATGTTTCTAACAAACGTTTTCTCATTTGACTGTGTACGAGTCCATCAATGAAAGAATTATTAGTAATTATTGCAACAATGCCTTGCCCGTTTTTCTCTACATAGTTTTCAGCCATACGTATAAATTTAACGTAGTCATCAGAAAGTGAATTGAAAGATGTTTCTTCTAGTCCTTTTTTATAGTCTCTTATCAGACCTTCAATCCATTCGCCCTTATTCGTACTGCTCACCGCATAAGGCGGATTACCAAACGCGACCATAATCGGCATGTTTTTCTTAATCCAGCTTGCTTCGTTGGCTTCGCGGGAAAGCCAGGATGCAAAGAGCGTATCCATTTCGGGGTGGTGTTCTTCTAGCGCGTTGGTCAGATAGACGCTCAAACGCGGCGGAGTTTTGGTGTTTGAAGGTTTATATCCGGTTTCCTGCAAGAGAAAATCCAACTTCATATGGCACATGGCATAGCTTGCCATTAACAGCTCGAACCCGTGCAAGCGAGGGAGAAGGTCGTTTTCAACGTAGCTGCTCCAGATTCCCTCCTGCCCTTGATATCGCTTGTAAATCTGTTTTACCGCTTCGGCAAGAAATGTTCCCGTGCCGGTGGCGACATCCAGTAATTGTACTTTGTGAACGGCCATTTTCTTTTTTGCCAAGCCTGTTTTTGTACGTTTGTCAAAGGCTTGGTCTTCGACTTCAATTGTAATTTTTGATTTATCGGCAATGCCGTCTTTCAAATCAAAACGGGTTTTCAGCACTTCATCAATGGCGCGGACAATAAAATTCACCACAGGTTCGGGCGTGTACCAGACACCGCACGATTTACGCAGTTTTTTATCATATTCTGCCAGAAAAGTTTCGTAGAAATGCAGCATCGGGTCTTTTTGTCCTGTGGCACTGCCGAAATCTTCCAGAATTTTTTCCAGATCGGAAAACAGGAAGACTTCGCACAGGGCATCGACAATCCAGACTACCCGTTCATCCAGTTCACTTCCGGCGATATAGCTGAATAACTGTCGCAGGAAAGGATTACTTTTAGGGATCAGGAGCAATGCCTCACTACGGGAAAAATCCTCCAGCGTTTTATCATGCAGCCGTGCGGTAAATAATCCATAGGCAATGGTTTGCGCATAGACATCGGCAAATTGCTCTTCGGTCATGTCATGCACCAGAACATTCTGGAAGGCTTTGAGCTGGTCTTTAAGCGAGCTGTCATGTTCTTTATCCATCACAACATTGTGAAAGATATGTTTCATCAATCTGGCTTTATGCGCCATCATGGTTGCCAGCTTTTTTGCAGACCGGATCGTTTGCCCCTGAAAAGCGGAAAAATCCAGAAGCAGCGTTTTTAAACGGGCATAATTCTCCGGTAAAGGTTTTATTATGCCATTTTCAAGTTCAGCAATTCTAATGACATCAACTTTTTCACCGCGCAAGAAAAACCGGAACTCCAGATAATCGGTCAGGACAAGGTTATCGAGCGATTCCAGATAGCGTTTTAACTGGTCGGTTTTTTCGGTTTTTGACAGATCAATGCCAACGTCCTTAGCCTCCATGTAACCAACTTCCAGTTTTCGCCTATGGAGAATAAAATCAGGCGCACCGCACTTGATATGCTCCGGATCGTTAATTGCTGTAATCTCCGGCATCAATTCTTCAATCAGGTTTTTCAATGCGGGGCGATAGGCATGTTCACGGGCAATACCTGTTTTGAACTGCTTTTGAACATCTTCAATATATTTTTGTAATGGCATTTTTATAAATTCTCTTTCTGGTTCAGCATAATAATATGATTAGACCATTCTGTTAATGCCTGTTTTGTTTCTTCTCCATAATCATATCGGTTATAAACAGCCGCAACGCCACTGATAATCCCAGAGGAATGATTTAGAATGCGCTCTATCACATGCGGTGATACTTGCAAGGATGCCATGCCGCTAGCGGCTGTACGGCGTAAATCATGGATACGCCAATGCGCCATTGGCTCTTTGTTTTTTTCTGCTCTAATCTGGTCAATATGATTTTCCAGTCTTGTCTTGGCTTTTGTTACGCCGTTAAATGGTTTTTCTCCATCTATACTGAAAATATAGCCGGAGGCATTCGGGCTATAATGCGGGGTTGATTTTAAAATTTGTATGGCAAGCGGTGATAAATATACAGAATGATCCCGTTTTGATTTTGTATTTTCTTTCGGAATTGTCCATATTGCATTGTTTATGTCCAAATCCTGCCAGCGCATATAAAAAATTTCGTTTCTTCTTTGCGCTGTCAATAAAGCAATCTTAACAAAATCACCAAAGGGGAAGCCTTCTTTATCGCAAGCTTGCCAGAGATATTTTATTTCATCATTTGCCAAAACCCTATCCCGTGTAATTTCTTGCGTTGGCTTTGGAATATTCAGGGCAGGGGAGACTTCTATCAGATCACGTTCGTGACACCAGTTAAAGAATTTACGAATATGCGCCAATGTCCTGTTTGCCATTGTTTTTGCATCCCGATCAGAAATTCTGTCTATGATTTTGATAAGGTCTTTCTTTTTGACTTCATGAATTTGCTTTTTTCCAATGGAGGGAAGAATATCTGCTTTGAAAATACGTTCTGTTTCTTTCCATGAACGGTTCTTTTGTTTTGCATATTTTTGTAGATAGTCTTTAAAAATATTTTCAACACTCATTTTACTGCTGCTTTTTTGCTTCTTTTGCAGCGGATCAATTCTTTCTGCTAATTGCCCCAGATAGCGGCGTGTCTTTTTTCTTGCTTCATCCAGCGTAATCTTATTGCACTGGTCAACTTTCATAAGACGCTTTTTACCTTCATGGCGATATGAAAGGACATAGCTTTTCTTGCCGCTTGGAAAAATGCGAACGCCAAAGCCTGAAATGGCTGTATCCCACCGGATATCCCAGCCGCCATTATAGGTAAAATCTTCAATTGCTTTTTTTGTTAGTTTTTGTGCCATGTGCTTCTTAAAAAAAGTGACCATAAAGTGACCAAAATACAGAGAAAAGTAGCGTATTTCAGGAAACTGTATGTAATGCTATATCCTCTGTAACCCTTTGTAAATAGCGTGTTTGGCGTTGTTAAGAGAAAAATATGTAAGCTAGATAAAATAACTTTTAATCAGTAGGCCGTGGGTTCGAATCCCACAGCGGTCACCAACGCCACAGCCAGTTACCACGGTTTGTTCTTTTTATTTGTCTGCATTTCTTTTGTCTTTTGACGCTGTCTTATTTCAAGCGGTGCTATCATTTTCAGGGGACTCTTTTTCGTTTCTTATTGAGGGGGAGGATGCTTCTTATTAAATTGTAAATCTGAATAATAAAAATAATGAGGAGAATTTCTATGGATGATGAAAAAATTATTGAGCTGGATCAAACAGTAACTGTTGATTCTTCAGATGCAAATGATGAACCTGATCTGAATGCAAGTGGTCGCTGCCGTATTTACAATTCAAGTAAAGAAAAAATTGGCTGTAAAAATACGTCCTCCGAAGATGCGTGTGCCGAGTGGGCGCGCTGGAAGGGCGCATGGGGATATGGATGGGCTCCCGGCTATAGTTGTGACTGACAAAGCCTTGGCGCTGTTAATGGGTGGATCATCGCTAAAAATATAACTTTTCGTTGCCGATATTTGTTGTATCATTATTTGTCGCTTCACATTTTATCAGGAGATAAATTACATGGCAAAATCACAGGATGCGAAAAAGAGCGTCAAAAAACAGCCTACGCGTACGGCAAAAGAACAGAAAGCGTTGAAAAAAGAAAAGAAAAACAACAAAAACAAATAACTGTGTTGTTATAGGCTGTTACAGGAATAGACTATGGATGAAAAGCAGGGATGGGTTCTGTGTCAGAATCCGGCGAAGGGGGATATTCTTCGCTGGAACGAGCCTTTATGGGCGGTGCCGAATAAACCCCGTGGCAAGCCCGATAAAATAGGGGAGCAGCAGATTACAGCCACTGTGGTGATCATGGAGGAGCTTCTGGAACTGAAGGTTCTGGATGTAAAAAAACTATCTTCCGGCGCTGCCCCGTTAAAAGTCAAAGTGGGCGATAATATCCGGCGTAAGAAAACAACGATTGCACAAGGCACATGTCATAAAAAACTGTTGGTATGAATTCTGCGAACAACGAATTGACATAGTTTTGTTTTCGCTTTAACACTTTGAAGATGATATTATCAGCAGCAACAGGGTTGTGATGGCAATGGAGTCTGTTATTAAAAATTCAGCCCCTCATAACGTGAAAGACCGCAGCAAATTTGCGCAGGATTTTGAACGTACAGTTCAAAAAGCCGGATGGCTTGGTTATGCCGAGCGGTTGTGGGATCGTGCTGTGCCGACAACGGGATTGTTAACGGCGGCTTTTCTGACGGCATCATGGTCTGGCGCTATGTGGGAGCCGATGTTGCCGTCAATGCGTATCGCAGGGGTGGCGTTGTTCGGTGTGGCGCTGGCCGCTTCCCTGATACCGCTTTTTAAAGTGAAACCGCTGGGGCGTGAAGATGCGCTGGCGCGGATGGATATGGCAAATGGAGCGGGTCGTCTGGCCTCGACTTATGATGATATCCCTGCCGCTACGGAAAATATGAGTGCCGATAGTAGTGCACTTTGGGATTTACAGCGCCGCAAAATTGAAAAACAGGTGGGATCATTTAAGGCCGGAAAAATTGGTACAGGGTCAATTCTGCCCCGTATTGATCCGTATGGGCTGCGTTTTGCCGCACTGGTTGCTGTGGGGCTGGCGTTCGGGAATGCCTGTTACCATGATGAGGTACAAGATTATTTGATGCAGGCTTTTGACTGGAACATACAAGCACCGGATAGCACACCGGCAAAGCTTGATGCCTGGGTCAGGCCGCCAGCCTATACAGGACAGAAGCCACTTTTTATTGCCTCTAAAGAAGTGCCCGGGCAGAGGCAGGGAACCTTTACGGTTCCGGCTCATAGTCTTTTTACGGTCACAGTCCATGACAGAAATGTCGAGATTGACAAAGATGGCGGCGGCTCTTCTGTTGCTACGTCATGCGAGATGACCGGATCCGGTTTTGTAAGAAAGTGCACGTTTGATCTGGTCGATGATACAAAAATCCATATCAGGAAAGCCGGAACGTCTGATTTGACATGGCATTTTAATGTCACGCCCGATCTTCCGCCTCAGGTAACAATTGATCTTGCCCCGCAACCAACTCGCAGTACGGCACAACCTGATATCAATATCACCTTTAAGGCGCAGGACGAATATGGTGTGACTGTTCCTGAAATGGAGCTGAAACTCAAGCCGCCAGCAGATTCCGAAGCGAAGCCCTTACCTTTTTACAATCCATCAAAAATAGTGCTACCGGTGCGATAGGGGGTTTACGCTTCAATCTCCACCCCGAAACAGCGCTGGTAATATTCATTGATGGTGTAGCGTTCGGCTTCATCACATTTGTTGAGGAAGGACAGGCGGAAAGCGAAGTCGCGGTCTTTGAAAATTTCGGTGTTCTCTATCCAGCTCAGGATCGTACGCGGTGACATCAGGGTTGAAATATCACCATTTACAAAGCCCTGCCGTGTCATGTCGGCAAGGCGTACCATGGCGCTTATTTCCTCGCGACCCTGTACGTTATCAAGTTCCGGATTTTTTAGCAGCATGATTTTCATTTCATCATCATGAGGCAAGTAATTCAGTGTCGTGACAATGTTCCAGCGGTCAAGCTGTGCCTGATTAAGTTGCTGCGAGCCATGGTACAGACCTGTGGTATCGCCAAGACCGATAGTGTTGGCTGTTGCAAACAGGCGGAAAGCAGGGTGCGGACGGATGACGGTGTTCTGGTCAAGCAGCGTCAGGCGGCCTTCGGATTCAAGAACGCGCTGGATTACAAACATGACATCCGGTCTTCCGGCATCATATTCATCAAAGACAAGGGCTACGGGGTTCTGAAGTGCCCAGGGCAGCAGTCCCTGCTTATATTCGGTGATCTGCTTTCCTTCTCTCAGGATAATCATATCCTTGCCGAGCAGGTCAATCCGGCTGACATGACTATCAAGATTGATCCGGACGCAAGGCCAGTTCAGCCGCGCAGCGACTTGCTCGATATGGGTTGATTTTCCTGTCCCGTGATACCCTTGAATCATAACGCGGCGGTTATGGGAAAATCCGGCAAGGATGGCAATCGTTGTGTCATGGTCAAAATGATAGGCCTCATCAATATCCGGAACATTGGGTTGCTCATAACTAAAGGCCGGAATCTGCCAGTCAATATCAAGACCAAATGTTTTGCGGGCATCCCGTTTAATATCGGGAATTGACGTATGTTTGATGTTTTCCGGAGCGAGCTGTGTAATATCAAGAGATGTCGCACTATGGCTTTTTCCTCTGGTTTCCTGAGGTTCTTTATGATCGGTCACGGTTTACAATGTCCTATTTATCTTTGAGTTGTTCGTATTTATCACAGGCAAGCTTCAATATTGTATAAGCCATATTGATCTTTTTTAGAAGCTCTTCGGATTCCGGATTGTTATGATTGACATCGGGATGGTGTTTTTTTGCAAGTTCCTTATAGCGCGCTTTGATCGTTACCAGACTTAATGGCGGTGAAAGATCCATCAGCGCCATTGCTTCATATTCGGGTGAGTTTCGCTCAAATGGTGAACGGGTGCGGTCTGTCTGCTCACGGTCTTTGTCGGTGAAGTGATAGCTTTGCCATGCGCGGTTTTTAAGGCCATCCTCTAGGTTCGTATAAGAATCAAAACGCCATGTCGGGCGATCCCACATGGCGCTGCGTACAATATGATCTTCAATATCGGCCTGTGCCATGCCCGAAAAATAGTCCCAGGCTTTGTTATATTCCTGAATATGGGTGAGGCAAAAATGGTAATGCTCGTCCAGCCCCCGATTTTTGGGTGCTTTAAATTCAGCGCTTTCTGTGCAGCCGGGCATTTCACATCCTGCATAACGCAAAGTCTGTTTTTCGTCTGCATCGGCATATTCGGCAGAATTCGGTTTTAAGTATATCTTTGGCATCTTTATCTATTATGATATTGATTGGTTCCTCTGGCAAGCCCTGGTAATATAGAAAATATGAGTATCACAAAGCAAATAGAAAATATCATTCAAGAGACATTTCATCCAATAACTCTTGAAATTCTGAACCAAAGCCATCTTCATGCAGGACATGGGGGAGATGACGGAAGCGGAGAAAGCCATTTCAAAATTATTATTGTTTCGGATATGTTTATTGGTAAATCACGTCTGGCACGGCATCGTATGGTTTTTGAGGCTCTGGAGCAAGCTTTGCCTGTATTGCCTCATGCCCTGTCAATCACTGCGTCTGATCCGGCTGAAAAATAAATATAGTTGTATTTATATATAAAAATCAATTAATAGTTGCAATCATGTTCCAATACGATAGTATTATACCTATCCTATGCAAAAGCATAGGGAATGTCTGGTTTTGATACTAAAGTGTGTAAGTGTAAAGGATATGATATGGCTGGAAGTTTCGGGTATAGGGAAAGCAACGCATCAAAAAGTACTTTGATTAGCAAAAATATAACGGTGTTGGGGAGGAGAACCTCTGTCAGGCTCGAGCCTGAAATGTGGACATCCTTAAGAGAGATTGCAAAGCGTGAAGATTGTAAAATCCATGATTTATGTTCTCTGGTTCAGCTCAGAAAAAATCCTGATACATCCCTGACAGCAGCGATACGGGTTTTCTTGATGTTATATTTTCGTGCTGCTGCCACAGAAGAGGGTCACAGTAAAGCCGGGCACGGAAGCTTTAGCAATATGCTGCACCGCGCTCGTATGACCTGTGACATGTTGATGACATTCAAAAAATCCCCGTCTGATAGAGAAAAAATCAGTAGCTATAATAATGGTGTTTATTATTCACAGAAATTAAAAAACTCTATAGAAAGCATATCATCGCTATAACCCGTAGAGCTGATAGCTCTTCATCAGAATAATTTTAAGAGTCCTCATGTTCTTTTAAAATACGCTCTGCACGTGCGACATCTTCGGGAGAATCTATGCCTGATTGTGCCATGCCGGGCGTCATACTGATGGTGACTGTCTGGATAGAAATAGTGTTTTCCAGAAGGCGCAATTGTTCCAGACCTTCCAGTATTTCGTAATGGCTTTGCGGAAGTTTCACAAAACGTTCCAGAATATCGCTGCGATAGCCATAAAGCCCAAGATGCTGGTAGACAGGAGAGAATTCACTCCGGTTACGAAGATTATCCTCCTTGCGGATGGCGGGCAAAATGTTTTTTGAAAACCAGAAAGCTTTCCCGCTTTTATCAAGCGCAACGGTTGTGCCGCTAAAAGGCGTTGTCTTTTTTGACTCGCGCAAGCTATCAAGTTCGCTCCAGCGCAGATTAACAACCGGTGTGACAACCTCGATGGAAGGATCTTCTTTAACGGCAAGTAGCATCCTGGAAATTGCTTCGCGGGGAATGAAAGGGGCATCTCCTTGCAGGCTTAGAATATAATCAAAATCTCCGCCTGCTTTCTGTGCCGCTTCCAGAACACGATCAGAACCTGTAGGGCAGTCTGGTGATGTCATAAAGCATTTTGCACCGATCTCTGCGCAGTAGTCGGCAATGCGCTGATCCTCTGTGGCAACGGCGACAAGAGTATTTTCATTCTCGGCGGCGGCCTTTACTCCCAAAGAAACAACACGCTCCAGCATTGTTTTGCCGCCAATTTTTACAAGCGGTTTCCCGGGAAAGCGGGAGGAAGCATAACGGGCAGGGATGATAATGGCTGTTTTCATATTTTTATTTTGAGTCACTCCACCATGTATCTATAACACCGAGAGAATAGGGAGCCTGCACTTCAGGCTGGCCGAATTTATCCCAGTAGGCCACACGCCAGGCCGCCAGATGCCAGTTTGGTACAACATACCAGTTATGCAATAGAACACGGTCAAGGGCGCGGCAGCGTAGTACAAGTTCCTCACGGGTTGGCGCGCTGACGATCATATCGACAAGTGAATCAATGACAGGGTCTTTAATGCCGAGATAATTGCGCGAGCCGGGCATATCGGCGCGGTCGCTGCCCCAGAATTCCCGTTGCTCGTTTCCCGGTGATGTTGATTGTGGCCAGCTTGCCACGATCATATCGTAGTCAAAGGCAAGAATACGGTTCACATATTGTGAGGCATCGACAATGCGGATCTCTGCTTTGATTCCGAGGCGTTCCAGATTCTGTTTCCATGGCTGGAACCAGCGCTCGAACGCTGCATTGGTATTGGCAACGAGTACCTCGAATTCAAGCCGTTCTCCTGTATCTTTCTGGCTGCGGACGCCATCACGTCCCATTATATAATCGGCGCCATCCAGCATTTTTAAAGCAATGCGGAGATTCTCACGATTATTGCCGGAACCGTTTGTTTCCGGTAATTTAAAGGCTTCTGTAAAGACACTCTCCGGAATTTGCTCCCGAAAAGATTCCAGAATCTCGAGTTCCCGTCCCGTAGGAAGCGCCGAGGCCGCCATTTCAGAGTTTTCAAAATAGCTGTTCGTACGCTCATACGCGCCATAAGCAAACTGTTTATTGGCCCATTCAAAATCAAAAGCATAATTGATGGCCTTGCGTACGGCCAGATCCTTGAATTTTGCAAGACGCATGTTGAAGGCAAAGGCCTGCATGCCCTGTGGTAAACCATTGGGAATAACTTCTTTGCTAATTTGTCCCCGTAGAACAGGCGGCGCGTCATAAGATGTTGCCCAGAGTTTGGCGGTATATTCTTGCCGGAAATCATACTCATTGGCAAATAAGGCTTCCAGTGAAACATTCTGGTCACGGTAATCGTCGTAGGTAATACGATCAAAATTATAGCGGCCTTTAAAAACAGGGATATTTTCACCCCACCAGTTTTTTACCCTGACAAGTTCAATAGAGCGTCCTGCGTCAACTTTTCCAATTTTATAAGGGCCGCTTCCCAAAGGGGGTTCCAGTGTGGTGGCTTCGAAATCTTTTCCTTCCCAGTAATGCTTGGGCAGAATGGGCATTTCTCCGACAATCAGTGGTAATTCACGGTTATTGGCCATATCGAATGTGAATTTGACACGTCGCTCGCCCAAGGCCTCGACATTTGAAATGTTGGCGTAATATGCTTTATAAAAGGGCTTGGCTTTGGTTGTCAGTGTCCTGAATGTCCAGATGACATCTTCGGCGGTGACAGGCAATCCATCATGCCATTGGGCTTCCGGTCTCAGAGTGAAAATCACCCAGCTACGGTCTTCTGGTGTTTCAATACTTTGCGCAAGGGCGGCATACATGGAAAAAGGTTCGTCCTGCGATTTTTCCATCAGGGAATCATAGAGCAGTCCCAGCCCGTTTGCCTCAACGCCTTTGGTTGAAAAGCCGTTGAGGGTATCAAATGTTTCATTGCCACTCATTCGCAATGTGCCGCCTTTGGGAGCCTGCGGGTTGACATAGTCAAAATGAGTAAAACCAGCGCTGTATTTCATATCGCCGTGCATGGCAATACCGTGTGTTGGCAGGGGCGCAGGCGCGGAGGCTGTATTATCTGGTTTTACTTCGGTCTCTGATTCTGTCTCCTGTTCTGGCGCAATGTTTTGAACAGTGTCTGTTACGGTTGTTTCCTGTGCCACTGTGGCCAAAGGCAGGCACATAAATATAAAAAAGACCAGGGTTTTCCGTATCATTGTTATTCTCCAGTAAGGTTATGCGCGTATGCTAACATGATAGAAAGAAAAGAAAAGTGCCATCTTTATTAAGGATTATATCCGGAATTCCTTCATAAGATAGGTTGGATAGTATGTCTGCGTCTTTAGCAGAGCTTCACGTTTTTCAGAGGTTTCTAATTCCTCTTCATGAATCCCGGAAAAATTAAAAACGCTGTCTATTTCAAAATGGTTTGCACCCTGAATGTCTGTATGAAGTGAGTCGCCAATGGCAATCATCCTTGTTTTATCCGGCTTTCCGAGGATATGCCACGCCATCTCGTACACCGGATGATGCGGTTTGCCATGATAAAGGACTTCGCCACCATTTTCTTCGTAGAATTTTGCAAATGTTCCGGCACAAAGATACTGGCGTGTCCCGATATTGACAACCAGATCCGGATTGGTGCAAATCATGGGAAGTTTGTACGCCAGTGCTTCTTTGACCATATTCCACATGGCTTCGTAGTCCTGTTTTTTTGTTCCGCCACAGGCATTGAGGATAAAATCGGCTTTTGCTGCGCTGTCAACAAAATCAAGATCAAGACCTGTGATGAATAAAGGGATGCCTTTATCATCGGTCATAAAGTCACTGCCAGCAAAAAGACATTTGTTGCCGCATTTGCGATGAAAATCATCGGGACGATGCTTGAGTCCCAGCCAGGCTGACTCTCCTGCCGTCAGAATATGATCATATAAATCAGGCGTAATTCCCATTGTGGAAAGATGGGAAGCAACAAGCGGACTGCGGTCAGGTGTGTTGGAGAGGAGCAGAATGCCTTTTTCTGCTTTTTTTAAACTCTGGAGGCAGGGGATTGTTCCGGAAAAAGGGGCGATCCCGTTATGGAGAACACCCCAGACATCAAGAATAAAAGCATCATAATGCGTTGCTATTTCAAAAAGGCCACCAAGGAGAAGGGGTTTTTTCATGCAGCGGCATGATCTTCGCGATAGGCGGCAAGGTGATCGGGCTTGCCGAATAGATAGCCCTGTCCATAATCAATATTAAAATCAAGCAGATCCCGCAGCATTGATTCTTCCTCGATATGCTCGATAATCAGGTCAATTCCTGCTGAATCCAGCTGCTTTTTTAAACGGAGAATCCTTGAAAATCCTTCTTTATTGCCGCCTTCGGCCAGAAGCCATCGTGCATCAAGTTTTATAAAACGGATTTTACGGCCTTTCAGCAGGTTGATATCAATACGGCGGTTACGGATGCAATCCATGGAAAACCGTACGCCAAGTTTTGACAGCCCATCCATAATGGGCGCAATCATTCCGCCCTGTTCATCCAGTTCTTTTTGCGGTAACTCGAAAATAAGCCGTGCGGCCATTTTATGGTTTTGTGACAGGAAACTGACCAGATCATTCATAAAACCCTTGTCATTCAGAGTTTCTCCAGAAATATTCATAATATAAGAAGCTGTCGGATCGCCACTGTCGCGGCTTCTTAGCATCTGAAGGCAACGAAGAAGCAGGAGGTTGTCAATAGCAGGAAGCATATCTTCCTGCTGTGCCAGATGAAGATAACGTATTGCCGGAAGATAGGTTCCATTTCCGGCACGGATACGGGTATAAATCTCGTACATACGGGGTTTGCGTTGTGGTAGACTGACAACAGGCTGCATAAACAGGTCGATTTTGTCGTTGCGCACAGCATGGCGCAGAAGCTCGGCAACAATGGTGTCGCTATACTGGCTAAAGTCCGGCGCAATTTCGGCCTCAAGGTCACTTGTGGGAGGGCGTTGGGCAGGGGGCGGAGACATTTCCAGTTCAAGAATATGGCTGTCATGCGCTGTTTCAAGCATGGCGCGTGGTTTATCCCCGAGAGCGCCAAGCTTGGTGACAATGGTTCCAATCATTCTGGCTTCGGCAGAGGAAGAAGGAGCCATATGGCGACCCTGTTCCTCCATGCTTTGTGCCATCTCGCCCAGACCTTCTTTCAGGACAGCAATATCACTGCGGTTTCGAGCCGTTTCGCGGACAAGACGGTCATGATTGTTACAAAGTTGCTCAATTTTGAGACTGATATTGTGTTCCCATGAGCGGCGATTGACCAGATCCCATATGATCAGGCTGCCCAGAACCAGCATGACCGCCACCAGTACGGCAAAATCAGGGGTAATATATTGCCATGCCAGCACTGTAAGACAAAGGATTATAGCAGCGGTAAGAAAGAGAGCGGGTGTATGAAGTTTCGTTTTGGGGGAGCGGATTTTCTTTTCCGGCGTGGTTGTGGCCAGATAAAAACCCTGCTTTTTTTTGTTTTTGGTATTGTTTCGGATGTAGGGGGAGGCAGGCGCTGGACTTTTGCTGAAAAAGCGCTTGATTCTGTTACCTGTTTTCACTTTTTTGGTTTGCACCCGCATTTCTGAAATCCGCACCTACGGCTTCACCAATATGGCTGTAGCCGTCTTTTTGTAAATATTCTAGAATGTCATTATTTATCTTGTTTACCACAGCAGGCCCCTTGAATACCAGTGCTGTGTAGATTTGCACCAGACTTGCCCCCGCTTTTATCTTTTCATAGGCATCTGCGCCTGTGGAAATACCGCCTAGCCCAATAATCGGAATTTTACCATTTGTGAATCTATAAAAGTTCCGGATGGTATCGGTGGATTTGTCTTTCACAGGAGAACCGCTCAGCCCGCCTTGTTGCTGCGCAAATTCCGGGGGCAGGTGCGCGGGTCTGTCTAGTGTTGTGTTGGTCAGAATAAGCCCGTCCACACCGCATTCCAGAATTGTTTTGGCAATGGTCTGTTGCTGGTCTTCCGATAGATCCGGGGCAAGTTTGAGCAGCAGGGGAGGCGGATTCGTAGCGCAAGCGCGGGTACGAACTCTCATGATGTCATCCAGTAGCGCTTTTAAATGTTCGGGTTCTTGCAAATTACGCAGTCCCGGTGTATTGGGCGAAGAAATATTGATTGTCAGATAGTCTGCCAGCGGCGCGAGTTGATCCACCAGAAAGCAATAATCTTTAGCAGGATCTGTCTGGGCTTTGTTCATGCCGATATTAAGGCCGATAATTCCGGCAGGGCGGGGTTTGCGGTTTATAAATTTTTGCAGATTTTCCTTGAAACGGGCAAGCCCCCCGCCGGGGAATCCCATGCGGTTAATTACGGCCTCATGCACCGGATCACGGAAAATGCGGGGGAGGGGATTGCCGTGCTGGGGTTTGGGCGTTACCGTGCCGACCTCGACAAAGCCAAAGCCAAAAGCCAGCATCTCGCGGATGACTTCAGCATTTTTATCAAATCCGGCGGCAAGCCCGACAGGGTTTGGAAAAGACAGATTCCAGAGCGTACATTTTAATGCCGGATGATCTAAGAATGGCGTTTTGGGCGCAAGTCCTGTTTTCAACAAACGCAAAGTGAGATTGTGCGCAGTCTCGGGATCAAGCCGGAAGAGCAGGGGGCGGATTAGATTATAGGATGTCATCATGGCTCTTCTTGAAATGCTCCAGTGCACCTTGCAGATAATGCCAGCCGGTAAGAGCCGTCAGAGATGCCGCCGCAATCAGGCAGCCAAGGCCAAAAAGATCAATATAGAGCGGTGTTACAGGAGATATAATCAATAATCCCGTTGCCAGCATTTGGGTGGCTGTTTTCCATTTGGCAAGGCTGGTTACGGGAAGCTTGATATCGTGACCGCCAAGAAATTCACGTAGTCCGGAAATCGTAAATTCGCGGACAAGGATAACCAGAATAGCCAGCGTTCCAATCCACTCCACACGGCCTGACTCAATCAGCATCACAAGAATGGCCACCACAAAAATCTTGTCGGCAATCGGGTCAAAAAGCTTGCCAAACTCTGTCACCTGATCAAATTTACGCGCAACCCAGCCATCCAGAAAATCCGTCAGCGCCCCTATTATATAAAGCACAAGACACGTCCATGCCGCCCAAGCCCAATGCTCCGGCAGAAACAGCAGAATAATAATAAAAGGCAGCAACGCCAGCCGCGTTAATGTCAATTTATTGGCAAGGTTTTTTTTCATAAGGTATGCCCCATTTCATCCAGAACAAAGCGTATCTGTTCCAGTGCCCAGTCGATGTTTTCTTTGGTAATTGTGAGGGGCGGGGCAAAGCGGACAACAGTTTCATGGGTCTCTTTACAGAGCAGGCCTTTATGCTGGAGCCGTTCGCAGATATCGCGGGCGGTTGCTTTTTCAGGGTCAATATCCATGCCGATCCATAATCCGATGCCGCGAATGTCGGTTATCAGGGGAGAGTGAATTTCCTTAAGCCTGTCTTTGAGATATTGTCCCAGTTCGGCACTTTTACGGGCGAGATTGTCTTCCTCCAGAACAAGGATGGCCTCAAGACCAATCGCAGCGGCAATCGGGTTGCCGCCAAAGGTCGAACCGTGGCTGCCCGGTTGAAACAGATCCATAACATCCTTGCGGGACAGAAAAGCAGAGACGGGATAAATGCCGCCGCCAAGCGCTTTGCCAAGGATCAGCCCGTCCGGTTTATCAATTTCATGCTGGAAGGCAAAATTTTTGCCAGTGCGCCCCATTCCGCTCTGGATTTCATCAAGAATAAATAGAATATTATGCTTTTTACAAATTTCCTGCGCCTGTTTTAGCCAGCCTTCAGGGGGAATGATAATGCCTCCTTCGCCTTGAACAGGTTCTGTCAGAAAGGCACATGTTTCCGGCGTGATGGCTTTTTCAAGCGCGTCCGCATCTCCGAAAGGAATGGTTTTAAATCCATCGTCAAAAGGACCAAAATCTCTTTTATATTCAGGATCGGAAGAAAAACCGACGATTGTTGTCGAACGCCCGTGAAAATTACCCTTGGAGACAATTATTTCTGCCTTGTCTTGCGCAATGTTTTTAACTTCATAGCCCCATCTGCGCGCCGCTTTTATGGCTGTTTCCACGGCTTCTGTACCAGTATTCATCGGTAGCATGGCATCCATGCCCGTCAGTGTGCAGAGCTTTTCTGCAAAGGCGCCGAGTTTATCGGTATAAAAAGCGCGGGATGGTACATCCAGAAGGTTTAACTGGTCAATCATGGCTTTTTTGATGCGCGGGTTGAGATGTCCGGCACTGACAGCGCTATAGGCACTTAAAAAATCAAGATACTTATTGTCATTGATATCCCGGAGCCATATTCCCTCTCCCTTTTTGAGAACAAGAGGAAGAGGATGGTAGTTATGAGCCAGATATTTATTTTCCCTGTCTATATAATCTTGTGTTTTCATTGTTGCACCTTTTTTGTTCGCACCTATTATTGTGTGTAAAGCGCCTATATTCAAGGCTTGTCTGTTTTTATTTTTACTTGAGCGAAAGCAGGGGGCGATAGTGATTCATTTTTGTAGACGGAAAAGGTTATAATGAGATATATAGATCAGGCTGCGGAGTTTGTGATACGCCCTCATTCCTCGGGCCGATGCTTAACGCATTCAGGGAGCTGTCTCTGTCGGATCTTAGTGTTTTGCCGCTTCGATCCGTTATATGGCACCCACCTGTCCATCAGGGCCGGAAGCGAATAGCGCTGCGTACACGGCTCTCGCGGCTTTTCTTATCTGCTGTCTTTTGTTTCGGGAAGAGAATCCAGAATTCTTTCTATTTTTTGTGCTTCATCAAAGCTATGATCCAGAACAAAGCGAAGACGCGGGGTAAATTTTAAACTGAGTTTACGTCCTATTTCTTTCTGGAATGTAAAGGCGGACTCATTGAGCGCGGGTAAGATCGTGTCTATATCCATGCCGCCAAGGGTGATGATATAGGCCGTCGCATTTTTTAAATCAGGGCTGGCACGGACTTCCGTAACGGTTACATTGCGGGCTTTGTCCAGAAGAACCAGATTGTCAAAATGGCCACGTTGCAGAGTCTCGGAAATATTATGCCGCAATTGCTCCCCGACACGAAGCTGTCTTTGTGATGATCCTGTTGAGCTACCAGACATTTTTTACTCGACTATACGGGTTTCCTCGATGATCTCGTAACATTCAATAATATCGCCTTCTTTGATGTCTTCATAGCCTTCAAAAGCCATGCCGCATTCTGTGCCTTCTTTGACTTCTTTAACTTCATCTTTATGGCGTTTGAGTGTTTTGAGTGTTCCTTCGTGAATGACGACATCTTCACGCAACAGCCGGACTTTTGCACCGCGCTTGACACTGCCGATGGATACAACGCAGCCTGCGATATTACCGATTTTGGTAATTTTGAACACTTGTTTGATGAGTGCCTGTCCAAGATATTGTTCGCGTTTTGTTGGTGCCAGCATCCCGCTGAGAATGTTTTTAACATCATCAATAATATTGTAAATCACATTGTAGTAGCGGATTTCAATGCCCTCGTGTTCGGCCAGAGCGCGTGCCTGTGTGTTGGCGCGAACATTAAAGCCGATAATGATAGCACCGGAAGCATTGGCGAGCGTCACATCGGACTCGGTAATACCGCCTGCGCCGGAGTGAAGAACCTTGATGGTGACATCTTCGTTCTCATCCTCGATTTTGCGGAGAGAGCCTTCGATCGCCTCGATCGAGCCATGAACATCGCCCTTGATAATCACACTTAAAGTCTGCATCAGACCGTTTCTGGACGCGGCCAGCATTCTCTCGAAAGTATCTGCTGTTGTTGTAGATGCCGATTTGGCACCGGATGCCGTGCGACGTTTGTGTTGTCGGTAGGTGCTGATATTCCGGGCTTTGGATTCATCGTTTGTGACAACAAACATATCGCCGGCATGCGCGGGGCCGTTAAGACCCAGAACCTCGACAGGTTGACCGGGTATGGCTTTATCAATAATATTACCACGATCATCCATCAAGGCGCGGACACGTCCCCATTCATTTCCTACAACAAAGATATCACCAATGCGTAATGTCCCGTTCTGGATCAGAACCGTGGCAACATGACCGCGACCCTGTTCAAGTTTGGATTCAACAACAGCGCCAAGAGCCAGTCTTTTCTGGTTTGTTTTTAGTTCCAGAAGTTCGGCCTGAAGCAGAATCATTTCTTCAAGAGCTTCAAGATTGATTTTCTGTTTGGCCGAAACCTCAACGGAAGGCGTGTCCCCGCCAAAGCTTTCAAGAACAACCTCATGCTGCAGCAAATCCTGTTTTACTTTTTCCGGATTGGCATCCGGCAGGTCAATTTTGTTGATTGCCACAATCATTGGAACACCTGCCGCCTTGGCATGATGAATGGCTTCAATGGTTTGTGGCATGATACTGTCATTGGCGGCAACGACCAGAACAACAATATCGGTGACATTCGCACCGCGTGCGCGCATTTCAGTAAAGGCCGCATGACCGGGTGTATCAAGGAATGTAATCTTGCCACCATTGGGACGGGTGATCTGGTAAGCGCCGATATGCTGCGTAATACCGCCAGCCTCTCCGGACACTACATCAGTCTGGCGCAAAGCATCAAGCAGGGACGTTTTACCATGGTCAACGTGCCCCATGATGGTAACAACGGGAGGACGTGGCACAAGGTCTTCCGGATTATCTTCAATCCCTTCGATACCCATTTCGATATCCGCATCGGTAACACGTTTTATTTTGTGTCCAAAGGCATCAATGATTAATTCGGCAGTATCGGCGTCGATGGTATCGTTAATTGTGGCCATGACATCCATTTTCATCAATTCCTTGATGACATCAATGGCACGTTCGGCCATACGGTTGGACAGTTCCTGCACCGTAATGGTTTCAGGGACAATCACTTCCCGTGAGAATTTTTGCTGTTCGCCCTGATTGAGCAAAGCAAGCCGGGCTTTCTCCCGTGCGCGCCTCTGCGCTGCAAGAGAGGGGCCACGATCACGTTCGTAATCTTCATTCAGAACCTGGGTTACTGTAATTTTACCACGGCGGCGCGTATCAACATTTCGTGTCGGGCGTTTATTGGTGGCCTGCCGTTTCATACGGGCGCGATAGCTCTCTTCTTCTTCTTCGTCGGCAGCAAAAATATCTTTCTTGCCTTTATTGGGCGGCTCCTGACGATGCGAGCCGCCTTCTGCCTGTTGCGCCAGAGCCTGCTCGGCTTTCATACGACGCTCTTCTTCTTCGATTTTCTGGAGTTCAGCCAGCTCTTTTTTGCGACGATCTTCTTCGCTTTTTGCTTTTTTCTCTTCTTCAGAGGCCGTTTTGACATCGCGGGGTGGCGCTTTTTTCGTTTCTTCTTTTGCTTTGGCTGCCGCAATTTCGGCATCCTGTAGCGCCCTCATCCGTGCTTCGCGCTCTTCGGAAGTCAGTTGTTGTAGCTCGTTTGAGCTTTCTCCCGCTGAATCAGCAGGGGAGACTGTCCGTTTGCGCCGAACCTCGACAGCAACCGTCTTCCCACGTCCCTGAGAAATATTTTGCACAGAAGAACCCGGCTTTGCACCTCCTAATTTGAGGCTCAAAGTTCCTTTGCCCAGACTGAGCGTTTTTTTCTCTTCTTGTTCTTTGTCTTTCGTTTCGCTCATAAGCTGTCCTTTTATATGTTTCAAGCCTGTAATACCATAGCAAAGTTTTCATTTTCAGAAGACTATGCATTTCTGGCGGCTTCAACCTTGATATTGTTCTCGGTCATATCGGCGGCCTCTGATGTGATAGACTCGACATTGCCCTCATCTTCCTTTGCATCTTCTTCGGCAAACCAGTGAGACCGGGCGTGCATAATCATTTTTTCGGCATCGGAATGAGATATGGTTTCTTCGCCTAGAATTTCCAGCAGTTCATCTGTTGCCAGATCGGCCAGATCATCACGGCTTTTCACATTGTTTTCACCAAGCCTGATAATGATATCGGGTGTCAGACCTTCAAATTCAACCAGATCATTATTAATACCCAATTCCTTCTGTTTGATTTTAAGCTGTTTCTGCTGTTCATCAAGCCACATTTTCGAACGGCCTTGAAGCTCTTGAGAAATATCCTCTTCGAAACCCTGAATTCTGTTCAGCTCGTCAATAGGTGTTTCCGCAATTTCCTGAATACTTGTAAAGCCTTCGGCAACAAGCAGATGCGCGATAACTTCATCAACATCCAGACCCTGAATAAACAGGGTGGAGCGTTTGCTGAACTCTTCGGCGCGGCGCTGTGATTCTTCTTCTTCGGTGAGAATATCAATATCCCAGCCGATAAGGATAGAAGCAAGGCGTACATTCTGGCCACGGCGACCAATGGCAAGGCTGAGCTGTTCATCGGGAACAACAACTTCCATCCGTTTGCTGACTTCATCAAGGACAACTTTGGTCACTTCTGCCGGGGCAAGAGCATTGACGGCAAAACTGGCAATATCCTGATTCCAGGGGATAATATCAATTTTTTCACCCTGAAGTTCATTCACGACGGCCTGAACACGGCTGCCGCGCATCCCGACGCAGGCACCAACCGGATCAATGCCGCTGTCATTTGATTTTACGGCAATTTTAGCACGGCTTCCGGGATCACGTGCAACGGCTTTGACTTCGATAATACCATCGTAAATTTCCGGCACTTCCTGTGTAAATAATTTGGTTATAAATTCGGGACGGGTGCGGGAGAGGAAAATCTGAGGGCCACGTGGCTCCTGACGGACATCATAGATAAAGGCGCGGATACGCTCGTTGCTTTTCAAATGCTCGCGGGGAAGCGCCTCGTCACGGCGGAGCATGGCTTCGGCACGTCCTCCGATATCAACAGTGGCATTGCCGTATTCAACACGTTTGATCGCGCCGTTAATCAGCTCGCCAATACGATCCTTGAATTCAAGATACTGGCGGTCGCGCTCGGCTTCACGTACTTTTTGAACGATAACCTGTTTTGCAGTCTGGGCGGCAATACGGCCAAAATCCAGAGGGGGCAGGGTATCAATCAGAAACTCTCCGATTTCGGCATCTTTTTTGATGCGCTGTGCTTCGGTCAGGGTCAGTTGCTGGGCTTCATCCTCGATGACCTCGACCACTTCACGGTAGCGTTTCAAATCAATATCGCCGGATTTACGGTCGATATGGGCGCGGATATCGTGGTCATGGCCGTATTTGGAGCGTCCGGCTTTCTGGATGGCTTCTTCCATGGCTTCAAGAACAATCTCGCGGTTAATATTTTTTTCACGGGCAACGGCATCAGCAACTTGTAATAATTCGGTCATAGCGTCCTCTGGGTTTTGCTTCGTTAATTTTCTATCTGGTGTTCGTTCGTTATCAGGTCTTCTTCTTTACTTATTTTCTTTTTGAGCAGTTTACTTGTTAAAACCAGTTTTGCTTTTTCTATAGCATGAAATGACAAATGAACCATCCCTGTATCTGTTTCCAGCAAAATTTCATCGTCCTCGTTCTTTTTCTCTATTCCCCTGAGAAAACCGCGAAAGCGCTTTTGTCCCTCAAGCGGCGGGCTGATTTCAATTTTTGCTTCCTGATCTACAAAATCCGCAAAATCCTGCAATTTTACCAGTGGCCTGTCAATACCGGGCGAACTGACCTCAAGCCTGTAATGGCCTTTAATCGGGTCTTCGACTTCCAGAATTGTAGAGATTTCCCGGCTGAGCAGGGCGCAGTCATCCACGCCAAGATTCCGTGTCTGTGGATTTTCTGCCATGATCTGCAATTCCTGCCCCATCAGCGAGAGACAGACAAGATCATAACCTTTGTCTTTTATAACGGGCTCTATCAAGTCTGCAATTCTGCGTTCTATACCGCTCTGCTTCATATCGTTTTCAAAATCCATCTCTATCTGGCAACAAAAAGGGCGGGTCTCTTTATGAGCCCACCCCTTATCAATTACGGGTTTTGCAGGAAATATAAGGGTTGCTGCGCCAAAATGCAAGTATTTTTTCTTAGCCGTGTTTTAAGTGGGGTGTTTTATTTGAGTTCAAAACGCCCATTCTTTTATGCAGAGCTGTTATTCTTTCTCTCATTTCCTTCCCAGAAGGGTCGTGATTTGCTTTAAATTCTTGCTTCATCAGGTCAGCAGGAATCTCGTCGGCAGGAATAGGAGAGTGAACAGAAATAAATTTTGTTGCTTTCTGATTCAACAAAACGGTCAAAGAGGCTGGAGTCAGTTCGTTGACAGAGCGTACAATCTTTACATTGGCCGCACCTTTTTCTATATCCAGATCGCTCTGTCCCAGCACGAAAGGCTCGCCGGGCTGGATATCGCGGAGTGCCCAGACACCGTTACGGGCAATATCATGGACTTTGGCTTCTTTGGGCTGGCAGACTTTTATGCCATCACCCCATGCCGCTTCTGGCGGCGCAGGACGCTTGCCAGCAGGAAGGCGGGCATGGCGTATATACTCAATGAAGCCCGCTTTATCATGCGAGGCTTTGTGATCCGGTCCCACGGCATTTTTGTCATAGGTAATATGCGTTTCCAGAAAGCGCGAACCAAGATCAATGGCACCGCACATGATATCGGTTGTTCCAGTATGATCCGAAAACCCGACCTGAAGACCAAAGGCATTCATCATACTTGTAATGGCTTTGAGATTGGTTTCCTCAACGGTTGCGGGATAGTTGGTTGTGCATTGCATCAGAGCAACATTATCCGCCAGAAGATCAAGCTCCTGCGCGGTGGGCATACGGACATAGCGGCTATCCGGTAAACCTTCGGCGTGTGTCCGCCCATAAGCGATCCATGTGAGCGCCATCCCGATTTCCTCCAGATTGGCAACACCCGAGGACATGATCAGAGGAAGTCCGGTACGCCCCGCTTCAACCAGTAAGGGCATATGGACAACCTGACCGGACGCTATTTTAAGAAGTTTAGCGCCGACCTGATCGACCAGCATCCGCAGGCTCGGAACATCAAAAGGCGTGCAGAGAAATTCAATATCGATCCGGTTGCAATGACGGCGGATATCAAGCAGCGCCCCACGGGACATTTCATAGCGGTACAGCATGTCAAGAAAGGAATCCTCCGATTCACGCAATCCATCCTGATTGGTTAATTGATAGCCAGCCTGCGCCGTTGTCGGATTGCAAAGCCAGGGGGGATTAAAAGCCTGAAATTTTACAAGATCTGCGCCGCATTCCTTCGCCATATCCGTAAGTGAGAGCGAGCGTGTCCGGTCACCATCATTATTCACGCCGACTTCGGCAATGATGAATACATAGTCTGGATTTTCGGAGAAATTGAATTTATTATCCTTGATTAACAAAGGCATTATTTTTCCTTGTTTCTTAAGCTTTTAAGCCGGAAGCGTAGGAATGTTTTTGCTATATGTCAAGATATTTTACTTTTTTTGACAGGGCAGGGGGCGATATGGTATCTGTTATTATGGTGTCTTCAGAAAAACAGAAAAAAAACAGATATGTCTGCCTGTTGTTTTCTGAAAAATTCATAATTTTATGATAGGGTTTTAGAACAATGAATATAGAACCCTCTGCAAAAGTTTGAAGTAACGGTGGTGGAGCGCCATTTTGGACAATTTGAGGAGAGGATTTTTGAGTTTTATATCCTGAAGCGCATTTTCTGGTTCGTTTCAGGCGCAATTATCCT
>Ga0210044_10002615_pt1 | contig 26517 bp, 23 predicted proteins | sample CryGey13umfilter_2_FD_183959 | JGI IMG/M metagenome (GOLD analysis project Ga0210044, IMG submission 183959) | Groundwater microbial communities from aquifer in Utah, USA - Crystal Geyser 4/9/14 3 um filter (SPAdes) (version 2) | ecosystem: Environmental > Aquatic > Deep subsurface >... | reverse complement strand
GGAGAGTTCGCATCTGGCGCGCTCGATGAAGCAGGAAAAACCAAGCTTGGAGACTCTCCTTGCGCAGGATCAAACCTGAACAAGGGACTTCAAGAAGCCTCGGACTTCAGTCCGGGGTTGTTCACCAAATGCATGCCTGCGGCCATCGCGATTTACAAGCGGAAAAGCGCGTTAAACCACATTTTACGAAGTAGCCCGTTTCGGCGGATTCCTTACAGGCCGTTAGGAAAGTGGATTAATAGCCTGATATAAATATATATTTTTGGTTGCTTCAAGTTTGGTGTGAAAATCGCTCGATGGCGAATGTATGGTTTAGGCGCCGGCGGACATGATCGCTATGGACGGTTCCGCGCCGCTGCGGCGTCGCGAAAGCATTGACATCCGTTAAGATTCGCGTCTGTCGGGTTTGTTGAGGGGAGGGGGGGCGCGGGAGGCCGGCCGTTTACTCAGGCGCCGCCGCGCGCCATAGCCCGGACGCCGCCGGGCATCGCCGGGCGGACTGGCTGATACGCCACCTGGGTCCACCAGGCGCGGCCATGCCAGCCGAACCGCCCCTCGATCTCATGGAACGCGCCGTTTCTGGAGATAGTCGGACAGACCTTCTTGGTGGCGGTGGCCGCGATCATGCGGTCGAAGGCATCACGGGCGCGACCTGCCCATACCGCCCGACAGCATCGCCGTCGTCGCCGTGCAGGGCGCGACGGCGTCGCCATGGGCGCGCAAAATCATCAGCCGCCATCGGGTCGAGGGAATCCGGACAGTGGGCGGCCTCGCCGTCAGCCATGGCGATCCGGAACGCGCGCCCATGCGCCACGCGGGCGTCATGCGAGCGACGGGCGCGCCGCCCTGGCGTCCGGGGGTGAGGGCCGTCGTCGTCGCAGCGGCCGACGCGCCTGCTCGCCCGCCGCGCCGCGACTTAGACAGGCCGATGTTCGAAGGAGAGATGTCTGCCGCCGCGCGATCACTTTTTGCGATGGATGCGTGGCGTCTGGCGCCGCCTGCGCGTCGCATGGACCATGAGTAGCGCGCTGGGAATGAATGCGCCCAGCGTGAGCGCTGCGGTTTCCGTGGTCCATCGACTGCCGCTGGAAAGGGGGTTGAGCCACCAGATCAGGCCGCCAGGTTTCGAGGGGACCTGGATGATCAGATACTGCAGCAGACCTGCCGCGCCAAAGCGCCCGCCGGCGCCCTCGTCCAGACTCCACAGGATTGCCGTGGCGATGACGCCGACGATGGCGGCGAGCGACCATGCGATCGCGCCGCCGGCTGCGACCCGCAGCAACCTTGAGAGCAATGTTCTCGGAATTGCTCCCCAGCGCCGTGCGGCGGCGACCGCGATGCGCTCGGCGCGCCTGTCGCTGATGCTGAACCATTCGCGTCCGATTGTGTCGGCCCGGCTCGCCGCCAGGATGGCGTGGATTTCGGCTTCGATCTCGTCCGCCGCGGGATGATGGATCAGGAACAGGATGCGAGGTTTTTCGGGAAACGCCGTCGACTGGTCGGCGATCCTCTGCATTCCACGTCGCGACATGCCGATCTTGACCCGATCGGCGACCGAGGGAAACGCATAGCAGTAGACGATGCTGCGTATGGTTGGGTCGCCAAGGATCAGCGTATTGCGCATGGTTATCCTGTTTCTCCATCGCCAAAATCCCTGGCTTCCTGCGCCCTGGTTGGACAGACGTCGGATGACGTCACGAGAAACTGGTGCCTTTTTGGGCGCGCAGGTTGTCGGCGGGGGAGGGCGGCGGCGCCAGCCGGCCGTTTGCTTAAGTGGCGCCAGAAGCCGGGCCGCCCGCCGCGAAGCAGAGGCATGCCTTCGCAATAAGTTTGGAAAGATGGCGACCCACCGGGCCTGACGAAGATAGTTTCGCCGGACCGGGCTGGGCCAGGCGAACTGGGCCAGGCGAACGGCGCCTTTCCCGACTGTCTCAGGCGTTGTGGGGCTTGGCTGCGGCCGTCCGTCTTGTGCGCAAGACAAGAGGCGCAGGTCCGGTTTAACCCGCATCTTGTCCAGGCGATCCATGGTGGGGCGATCCATGGTGGGGCGTCCGCGTCGCACCGAATTCGTCGGCCAGGCCGGCGCCGGGCGGGCGGACGGGCGCAGTGGTGTGTGCGGGTCGGGTTGGAATGTCGCGTTTTCTGGCCAACCGCCGCGGTTGGAACTCCGAGACCTGCGACAGCCCTGCCGGGCCGCACCGAGAACAAGTCTTGTCTTCTGGTGGGACCAGGTGCTACTTTCCCCACTGGTTGGTCGCGAAGGGAGAGAGGCATGGTCGTGAAGCCGTCGGTTTCGCTGACAGAGGATCAGCACGCCTACGCCCGTGCGCTGGTCGAGAGCGGTCGTTTCTCCAGCGTCAGCGCCGTGCTGCAGCAGGGCTTGATGGCGCTGCGCGAGCGCGACGAGGCTGCCGAAGCCGAACGTGCGGCGCTGCGGGAACTGATAGCCCGTCGGCGCGGTGGGCCGTTCATCGGCATGACCGAGGCGCGTGCGCGGACCGAGGCCATGATCGCGCGGAAGCGAAAAGAGCGTGGCCTCTGAAGGCCGGCAGCGGGCGACGGTCCGGCGATCCGAGGCTGCCGACCACGATCTCGCGCAGATCTTCGAGCACCTCGTCGACGCCTATGCGGCGCTGGGCGAGGCTCCGGCGGAAGCGCTTGAGCGCGCCGCCGCTCGCGTTCGCGGAATCGAGGACGACATGGAGCGGCTGGCCGACGCGCCGCATCAGGGTACGCTCTGCCCGGATGTCGCGCCAGATCTGCGTCGTGTGACAAAGCGCGGCGCAGTCTTCTACTTCGTCACGGACCTCGCTGCGCAGCGCCTCGATGTGATTGCGGTGTTCTTCGGCGGGCAAGATCATCTGCGCCGTATGCTGGCGCGCCTGTTGCGCGAATAATTCAATCGCTGGGGAGATGCGCATGGTGTTCAGTGACGTTTTTGGCGACGTTTCAACGCCATCTCGAGCGACCGCCAATCTTGAGTCTCGGACCGGACGGAATAATTCGCCGATACCCTTACGGGTATCTCATTTCTCGAAAGTGAAACGGGGATCTGCGCGAGCCTGCCGCCTCGCCCCCTACCAACATTTACGGTAAGGGGCTGGGGCCTCGCCTCAAGGCGACAGGGTTTTGTGGGTGAGCAGGCGTTCGGCGACCGCCATCATCTCGTCGAGCGTATCCACGAGATGGATCCCCGTCTTCCGTGCCTCGGCTTCCGCCTTGGAGCGTACCAGCGCGCGCATTCGCACGCTTTCGCGCAAGAGGCTGGGGTCCGCTTGTGTGGTGCATGTCGGCTCAATGAGCAGGACAAGGTTGCGCGGCGTGCCCGCCATGATGTCGCGCAACACGTAGAGCACGGTGAAACCCACTTCGCCGAGCGAGCCCAGCCCGAGTGTCGAGGTCAGGACCGGAAACAGGACAAGAGGGGACTCCTGCAGGCAGCGGTTCTCCAGCGCTGTGCGCCAGGGCTGCCAGTCTTGGACCTGCGGGTCGTAGGCGTCGACCCCGAGCGCCTTGAAGCGGTCGAGAAACGGCAGCCGCCAGAGGTCGCCGCCGCAGGTTCCGCCGAGAAACACGGTGGGAACCGCCATGTCTGTCTGGCCGGTTGCGGCATCCAGGGGGTTTTCCTCCTTCCCGACGCCTTGACCCTTCAGGGTGTACATCGGTCGTCTCCATTGGGGGGCTTCTGGTCGCCGGACCGGGACGAAAGATGATGACAAGATAAAACGGAAAGGGGACGATCCAAGATGACGAGGACGCACCCCGGGGACTTTTTCTTGTGACCTTTAGTCAAGGTCACGGCGCAGGTTTTTGTGCGGCGGGCGCTTGCGGCGATCTGCCAGGCGGCACGGTTTTCGTGCTGGGCGCCGTGGTGTGGCGCGCATGAGACCATCCGCGATCGCTCCCATGGGCGAAGCCCGGGATCCAGGCCTTGATGTTGCCGAGAGCGGTGTTGACCCAGTTGAAGGCCGGCGTCTTTGCGGCTTTCGGCCCTGATCCGGTTTTCACGATCATGTGGCCGCATCCAGCATCCTTGACGGCGGCGAAGCAGGCGAGGCTGTCGCTGACGACGGGTGCTGACCGGCCGGTTACTCTGCGTCCTGCAGGCGCTGCATTGATAGAGCCTGCGGGTCTTCACGACGCTGTGCCGTGTCCCGCCGGGCAGACAAGCCCGTCCGGCCAGCGCGAAGCAACGATCACGGCCCGACATTGCTCCTCGGTCCCGAAGATCCGCTCGAAATCCGGCTCACTGAGCCCTCTCTGGAACTGAACCCTGTTGCGCGCCATCGCCCAAATCAACCCTAAGCTGCTGTATGTTCATGATCTGCGCCAGCGCGAACGCGGCTGAGCAAGGTGCGTAATCAGGAATCTTATTGGTCTATGTCGCGCACAATGCTCCAATACCAACGGCGCGACGCCGCTTTCGCCGTTTTTCGGGCGCCGACCCCGGCGTTTGGCCGGGGTCGGCGCGGCAAGCTCAGAAGCTGCGCGGACGCATGCCTCTCACCGCGGACTTGGCGAAGAGCGGGTGAGATTTCTTGGCGGCCTTGTGCTCATCCTCGCCACTTGCGGGATGTGGCGTGATGTCGGCGGCGACTGGGCGGCGATAGTGAGGTTGCCCCCGGTTCGATCCTGCGAGCGCGTCCGTGACGCCGATCTCGTCCAGGTAGGGTGACGGCCCGTCGCCGTTCATCGAATCCCACGCGAAGCTGATGTGCAGCTCCAGCCGTGCGCGGGTCCATGCGACGTGCGCGATGCGGCGCTCTTCGTTCTCGCCGTAACTTGTCGTCGCAGCGCGCTTGTGGGGCATCACGTTCTTCTCGACCGAGGGCGAAAAAACCACATTCCACTCAAGTCCTTTGGCGGCATGGACCGTGGACAGGGTGATTGCGCCGTCATCAGCGCCGCCGTCGGAGCGCGCCGTCAGCATGATGGTTTCGAGAAACTCGGCGATGTTGTTGTGCTGCTCGCCGCTTTCGGTGAGGACGCCGAGATTCTTGAGGCGGATATCGATCATGTCGCTGTCGGCTTCGATCTCCTGTCGCCAGGCCATGTAGCCGCTGTCCATCAGCGCCGCGTCGAGAATGCGGCCGATGTTGGCTGCCGTGGCGGCCTTGTCACGGATGCCGTTCATGGTCGCCGCGAAGTCTGCGAGCTTGCCTGCGATGCTGCTGCCCGGCTTTTGCCGATCGCGCACGACTTCGATCGCCTTGAACACGTCGCGGGTCTCGCGGTTGCAGACATAGATGATCTCGCTGACGGTCTTGGGGCCGACGCCGCGGCGCGGCTTGTTGGAGATCCGTTCGAAGGCGACGGTGTCGCGCGGGTTGTCGAGCACGAACAGAAAGGCAAGGGCGTCCTTGATCTCCTCGCGGTCGAAGAACCCCATCGCGCCGGATAGCGTGTAGGGGATCTGGGCGCGCTTCAGCGCCATCTCGTAGCGGGGAAAGTCCATTGCTGTTCGGCAGAGAATGGCGATCTCGCCGGCTTTCTCTCCAGCGCGCAACTTGCGTGTGATCTTGCTGACAACGCCGTCGATTTCGTCGGGGCGGGTTTGGTATGCGCTCGCCAGCGACGCCGGCGTCGCGCCGGTCCTGTCGGAGATCAGGCGCTTCTTGATGCCGTCCTGAGCCCGCAGGGGCGCGACGATGATGTTGGCGACATCGAGGATCTCGCGCGTCGAGCGATAGTTGATCTCGATCGGCGCCACTACGGCGCCTGGCCACTCGCTCGGAAAGTTGAGCATGATCTCCGGGCGCGCGTTGCGCCACTCGTAGATCGATTGGTCGGTGTCGCCGACGACACAGATATTGCTGTGATCGCGCGCCAGATGGCGCAGCCATTCGTTCTGAACTGGCGACGTGTCCTGAAACTCGTCCACCATGATGAAGCGCCAGCGACCGGCGATCTGCCGGCGGACGTCTTCGTGCTCGCGGAAAATCTGGTTCATGTAGAGGATAAGGTCGCAGAAGTCGCACCAGCCGCGCTCTCTGAGGCCGCTCTGGTAGGCGCTGTAGGCTTCGGCGAGCTTCTTGTCGAGCGCATTGCCGTCGTTCTCGACGCCGCCGGCCCGCGCGATTCGCCGCGCGATCATGCGACTGACGTCATCGGGAGTCATGCCATCTTCTTTCCAGTTCTGGATCGCGGCATGGACCCTGTTGATGGCGTCTTTGCTCGGCTTGGACTGCGACAGGCGCAGATCGATGATGATCTCTGCGACGAGACGGCGCTGCTTGTCTTCGTCCGCGATGTGGAAGTTGTTTCTGATGCCGACAAGGTCGTGGTGCGCCCGCAGCATTGCCGAGCTTGTGGTGTGGAAGTTGCCGATGGAGACGGTGCGTGCGCGCGCCTCGCCGATCAGCTCGGAGACGCGCTCGCGCATCTCGTTGGCGGCCTTGCGGGTGAATGTCACGGCGAGGATTTGCGAGGGCAGCGCGGCGCCGGTCGTGATCATGTGCGCGATGCGCCGGGTAATGACGGTCGTCTTGCCTGTTCCGGCGCCGGCGCGAATGAGAACCGGTCCGGTTACAGCTTCGGCGCCGCGGCGCTGCTGCGGGTTCAGGTTGGCGAGATGATCGGTTCTGCCCGGGCCAAAGACGTCATTGATCTCCGTCGGCTTGAAGTAGCTCATTATTCAGTCTCCGGCGACATCTTTGTGTATTGGATGTCTTTGTTTATATGGTGAGTTCGCTGTGCAAGCCGAGAGGATACACGGTATTGTAACGATTTTTGCTTGCGTTTCTTGTTGTCTTGTTCTCTGCGGAGCGTTCCCGCCGCGCTCCCCCGCATCAGCGGAGGGCGGCGAGAACGATTCGAAGATGCTGGTTTCCCGGCGTGCTGATCACCACCGGTCCGCCGGTGGTCACCGCGAACAGGATTTCTCCGCCGCTCAGCGTTCTGGCGGCGTCTGCGAGGTGTTGTCCATTGACTACTGCGGAGACTGGGTCGCCGCCGGCGTTCGATATGCGTTCCGCAGTTGCTATCCGATCTGATGTCGATGACAGCATGACGCCGTCGGCGTCGCGGTCGATACGAACCGAGCCGCCGCGCCTTTCCTGTTCGATCGTCGCCGCCGCGCGCGCGAGCGACAGAGCCAATCTGGCGCGCGCGATCACGATCTGTGCGCCGCCGCGGATGGTTTCCGGATCGACTCTGGCGGCAGGGTAGGGCAGGCCGATCAGTCTGATGTCGAGATCCTCGGTCTCGCTGACGACGTGCAGCATCGCGGCGGTCACCAGTATCCGCGCCGGCGTTCTCTCCAGCGTCTCGCAAAGAGTGTCGATGGTGGATCGCGGCAGCACCGCCTCATGAATGTCGGGGGCGAACGAGAGCGCCGCCGCTTCTTCGATACCGAGAGATGTTTCGAACAGGCGCTTTCCGTCCGATCCTCTGATGCGGATGCGGTTCTCGATCAGGCTTATCTGGATGCCTGAAAGAGCCGCAAGTGCGGTTGTGGCGTCTACTTCCGGGCAGGCGTGCTTGGCGGCCATTCGAAGGGCGATCGCCAGCGGGCTGAAGTTTTGCGGCGCGGCGAGGCCGGCGGGGGATTGGGATTCGATCTCGCGCCATTGCTCCGCTGATGCGGCCTGTGCGTGGTCCGGATGCTTTGGATGCTCTGGAGTGAGAACGCGCGCGGCGATCCGCGCCGCTCCTGTGGCCGTCGACAGAACAAGGCTGGCCGCGCCGCCGTCGTCCTGTTCGACTTCGATGTCGATCAGCGCCGCATCCGCCTCCGCCGCCCGAACGTAGCGTAGCGCCAGCGCGCCATCGAGATTGATGGCGCCGGGCTCGTGCAAATCGGCTGGCGTTCGGACGCGGCGCGTGATCGCGGCGGATGCGCCCTCAGTTACAACCAGGTGTTCGCCGTGTGCGGTCGTGGCGCTGTAGAGGCTGTACGAGCCATCCCGGCCGCCCGCCTTGGCGCAGGCGTTCAGAGCGAAGAGGAGCTTTCGCGCAGGGATGGTCGCGCGCATGTCAGGAGCCGAAGTGGCGGGCGGCGCCGGATGGCGTGTGGCGCGCGCGTGCCGTGACGATGGTGCGGTTCATCTGTCGCCTTCCTTGGAGATCGCCTCCTGGATATGAGATCCCGGCGACGGACGGAAAAATACCGGCGCCGGTTATGGCGTCATTTTTACTCGTTCACATCGAACGTGTCGTAGATGTCCTGAATGGCCTTACTGCCAATGAAGCCGGAATAGAGATTGTATCCCAGGATCATCGCCGGCGTTCCTTCGGCGCCGAGTGCGTAGAAGATCTCCGTGTTCTTTTTCAGCCGCGCCGTCGCATCCATTTTCGAGACGTTGTCCAGAATCGTCGTGGTCGTCACGCCGGCGCGCTGCGCAATCTGCAGCGCTGACTCGATGTTGTAGACGCCGCTCTGGTTATCCGCCTCGTGCAGCATTCGCGCCGCTTCGGGGTTGGCTTGCGCCAGGGCGATCTCGACCGATCCGTAGCCGCCGCTTTCTTCGCTGATCACGGCGACGGGGTAGAATTCGACCCGCCAGCCAGCCGCCGCAAGCGATTGCGCCTCGGCGGTGAACCGTCGGCAATAATGGCAGTTCTGCTCGTGAAAAACGATCAGCTTCTTCGTCGTCTCGGCCGGATCGCCGTAGGAGAAGCCAAGGCCGCCTTCGGCGATGAGTGTGTCGAGAATGTCCGGGTCGACGGGTTTGAGGCCGTTATCCTGGATCTCGGCGAGGTCGTCAGGGGTCAGGCAGGGCCAGTTCTTGGCGAAAGTCGACAGAATGGAGAACGCCGCCGGCAGGGTCTGAAGCTGTGGCGTATCGTCGATGGTGGCGATGATCGCGTCCCGGATGTCGGTTCCGGTGACGATTTCCGGGGCGCAGAAGGGCGACGGACGGTCGGCGAGGGCCGACACCAGCGACGCCCCGGAGATGACGCCATAGACATAGGACATGCAGCTGGGGTCCTCACAGCCTGTGATCAGGGTCCGAAGCTCCTCCGAACTGTTCGGCATGTAGTTTGGCGAGGGCGCCGCCGCCTCCTGAGCGGGCGCTCCACCGGCTGCGAACACCGCCGCTGAGGCTGCGATCAGCACCGGGGCGATTTTCGTTCTGGACGTTGTTGTTCTGACGAACGGCATCGCAGGCATTGAGGCCCCCTGACGGTTGAGTTTTTACCATCGATGATATGGGGCTTTTGTTTGCTGTCGAAAAAATCACCCATGAACGAGGCGGTGAAATCGCTGTATGAGCGACGTCTCTGGGAGAGAGTTTGTAGCGATTTCTGTCGGCTCGCCTCGGGTGTTTCGCCCGCATATGCTGAAAAAAATCAACAAGAAGAAAATCCATAAATAGAAGACGATATTGCGTCCATTTTACTTTACGAGTACGGGAGAAAATTGGTGGTATTGATATGGCCAGGGATAATCTCACTGCGTATCAGGTCAGGGTTCTGGATGGCGCGTCGAGGGCGACAGGAAGCGGTAATGTGCTTGTTGAGGCGCCGACCGGGTCTGGCAAGACGGCGATGGAGGCGCTGCTCGCGGCTGATTTTTTAAAGGCGAACCCTGGTCGAAAGGTGCTCCTGATCACACACCGTCGGGTCATTTTCGGGCAGATGGTGGGTTATAAGAAAGAAACAGGAGAGGTCGCCCTTTGGGCCGGCGAGCCATGCGGGCAAATTGCGCCGCCGGAGATGGGCGGTGTGAATCTTGACCACAGGATCGTTGTGGGGATGGTCCAGACACTGGCGCCGCGCCTTGAGAAAGACCCTGATTTTCTCAAGGGCTTTGGCCTTGTCGTCATTGACGAGGCTCATCATGCCAGCGCCGATGGCGCCCAGCGCGATGACACGGCGGCTTACGCGCGCGTCATCGATACGGTTATTGACCAAGGCGGTCGTTGCGCGGGCTTCACCGCAACCAGCTATCGCGCTGATGGCGATCAACTGCACCCTGCTTTCACTGCGTGTCATCGTGAGATTGTCGGCTACGACGAGGCGGTGGCGGCCGGGCGGATCGTTCCTGTCCGAACGATACTCGGCAAAGCGCCTCTCGATGCTGCGGCGCGCGGCGATGCGGCCGGATATTCATCGGCCGCTGGCGCCGGGGTTGTGGATGTCTGGGACGTCATGACTTCCGGAGCGGAGCGTATGACCGCCGCCCGCCGAGAGGCTCTGGAGGGCAAGGTGTCCGCCGCGATCCGCAAGCGCCGCGGGCCGGCGTTCTGGGATGGGGTGGTTTCAGAGCATGAGCGGCTTTTGTCGGGTCTCAAGACGATCGTGTTTGTCGATAGCGTCGCCGAGATTGAGGGATTGTGCGAGCGTTTCGAGAATTCCATGGGGCCTGGTGTGGCGCGGGGGATTCACTCCGACAAGAAAGCGGTCGAGAATCAGGCTTCCCTGAAGGCATATGGCCGTGATCGCAAGCACGGCGGAGCCGACATTCTGGTGGCGTGCAAGATGATCGATGAGGGATTCAATGTTCCGAACACCGATGCGGTGGTTCTTGCCTCCGTGTCCCTCTCCAAGGCGCAGATGAACCAGTATGTTGGTCGCGCGGTTCGCGCGGCAAAAGACAAGAAAGAGGCTGTCGTTGTCGACTACGGCGTCTCCACACATCGGCATGGCCGAATCGAAGCGCAGCATGCCGTTCAAAATGTGGAGGCGCTATCGGCGTCGGCGCAGGATATCAAGAATAGGGAAGCTCTTCGTCGGTTTGCGCCGAAGGTTGATATTTCAAGCGGGATAAGAGTTATGATGGGAGAGCGGGTGTCTCTAGCGCTTGTCGAAAAGCCGTCAGGGCTTTTCGATGTTTACTCGGTTGAGTGTAATGCGAGTATAAAGATCGACAATATAGAGCGCAAATCGCGGCGGGCGCCGCTGGTTCAACCCAGGAAGACGGCGACTGACCTGGATACTGAAAAGGTTTTGGGCTTGCTGTTCAGCCGCAGTCGCGATGAGGCTGCGTGGTTCGCGCGCCAGGGCGGTTTTGGCGCGGCCTATCGCGAGAAGTGCAAGCGACATATCAACGCCATATGCGCCCAAATAGAGCCGTGGCTGTCATCGTCGCCTGCACCGCACCCGTCTTCAGCGTTAAGGGCGCATGGCGCAGGCGCATGGTCGGCGGCGATGCGCAACGATGTTGCCGGCAGGCGGTGGAGAGACAAGACCCTTGCGACGCTTGGCGCCATTCCGGTTGGGGGTGAGCGAAAGGCGACGGTTGCTGACGCCGCGGAACTCGCCAGCGCCATCGTCGTGGCGTTTTCCAAGGAATCCGATGGTGACGCCATGATGAAAAGACGCGCCAGGTCTGCTGTCCGCACTGTGCAAAGAGCCCTTGCGGAGAAGCCGGCCGGTCTTGCGGTTCTCGACTATGTCTCTGGCGTGATGGGCGAGCTTGGGAGTGGGCTTGGCGATGGCGTTGAGGGGCGCTTCCTGGCGGGCGCTGGCCTCGCACTTGGCGGGCGTCATCGGGCGGCCAGGGACGCGGCTCTGGATCGTGCGGCTGAGCTTGCCGCTAGATCTCCCTCAAAAGCCCGATTGTAAGGGTGCGCTCATCGGGATAGCCCGGCAGCGGTTCGATCTTGAAAAACATCTTGTTGCCGAACAGGTCGAAGACCGCCATTTCATGCAGTCCGTCTGGATCGCTGCCCTCATCGAACCAGTCTTGGTCCCAGTCGATCATTGCGCCGATGGCGGACATCTCAAACGCTGCGCCCTTTTCCTTGACGCCCGGCGTGATGAAAAGCTTGGATGCCTTCTCGGGCCCGAACAGCCCTCTCTCCCGGATCTCGTCGCTTCGACGAATCCACTCTTCTTTATTGGGCATGTTGTTCATTATTTTTCTTTCTCCTGTTGGGTCGATGGTGTCTTGGCGCCGAGGCCGGTTCGTGGTGGATTTGGGTCCAGGTGCGCCTGGCGCGCCCTTGGCTGATCTGAATATTTCCTGAGTCTTGATTACATTCTCGCCCGGCGCGCGGACAAAGGTCCGCTGCGCGCCGGGCGAGAATGTAATCAAAGCCCTCCGACAACCGATATTTTTTCGGCCTTGGGCGGTTCTGTGGGCGCTGATTGCGCTGCGGTGCGCTTCGGTATCGGCTTGCCCTTCGGCCGGGCGCGGCGTAGAGATCGGGTCGGAAGATATCGAAGTCCACCGTCGCCGTGAGCTTCTCCAGCGGATCACTGCGCGCAGAAAGCTGGCGCAGCAGATGCTCAACGTCCCAGAACCCAGCCCGCCGACCCGCCATGCTTGCCTCGTTCGCAATCCTCTCAATGCGACAGAATCACACCAGGAGGCAGAGAGCCAGTGGGTTTCCGGAGACGTCCAAGTGTGTCGCCTATTCACCAAACAAAGTCGGTTCTTCGCGCGCCGTCGGCGCAAGCCTCCAGGCGCCGTCGGCGCAAGTTCCCCCGCAAGGGCGCCCAGCCGAGCTACTGGGAAGCGGGTATCGGCCTTTGCGTCGACGGTTCGAGCGGCACGATACTTGGATCGGCATCCGTCTTGGCGAGGCGCGCGAGATACTGGCCGTAACCGGTCTTCATCAGCGGGCGGGCGAGGGCGGCGAGGCGGACGCGGTCGATGAAGCCTTGGCGGAGGGCGATCTCCTCGGGGCAGCCGATTTTGAGGCCCTGCCGCTTCTCCATGGTGCGCACGAAGTCGCCGGCGTCGATGAGGCTGTCATGGGTGCCCGTGTCGAGCCAGGCATAGCCGCGGCCCAGCAGCTCGACCGACAGGGCGCCTGCGCGCAGGTAGATCTCGATCAGCGCGGTGATTTCGAGTTCGCCGCGCGCTGAGGGCCGGATGGCGCGGGCAATCTCCGGCGCGCAGCCGTCAAAGAAATAGAGTCCGGTCACGGCATAGTCCGACCGTGGTCGTGTCGGCTTTTCCTCGACCGATACGGCCCGGCCGGCCGTGTCGAACGTGACCACGCCATAGCGCTCCGGATCGGCGACCCTGTAGCCGAACACCGTGGCGCCCTCGGTGCGCGCATCGGCTGCCGCGAGCAGGGAAGGCAGGCCGTGGCCGTAGTGGAAGTTGTCGCCCAGAACCATGGCTGAAGGCGCGCCGGCCAGGAAATCCTCGGCCAGCAGATATGCCTGCGCCAGCCCGTCCGGCGAGGGCTGCACGATCCACTCGAAGCGAAGGCCGATCTCGCTGCCGTCACCGAGCAGGCGCTGGAACTGGGGCTGGTCACGGAGAGTGGTGATCACGGCGATTTCGCGGATGCCGGTCAGCATGAGGACCGACAGCGGGTAGTAGATCATCGGCTTGTCATAGAGCGGCATCAGCTGCTTGGACACCGCCAGGGTGAGGGGATAGAGCCGTGCGCCGGCGCCCCCGGCAAGGATTATCCCCTTGCGGGCCGTGCCGCCGGCCCTCACGACCCGGTCTCCCTGATCTCCGCCAGCACCGGCCCCAGCGCGGCGCGCCAGTCGGGCCGGGCGATGCCGTAGTCGCGTGCGATGCGCCGGCAGTCGAGCCTCGAGTTGCACGGCCGCGCCGCAGGCGTCGGCCAGTCTGCACCACTGATCTCCGCCACAGCAGGCCGGACCGGCAACCAGCCGGACTCAGCGAATATCGCCTCGGCGAAGTCGCGCCAGCTCGCATTCGGCGCACCGGCAAAGTGGTAGACCCCGCTGACCCCGTGTCCGGCATGGAAGGCCCGCGCAATGTCGACCAGGGCGGCGGCGATGGCCGCGGCGGGGGTTGGGCCGCCGATCTGGTCCGCCACCACAGACAGCTGCGGCCGGGTCGCTCCGGCGCGGAGCATGGTGCGTACGAAATTGGTCCCGTGACCGGCGAACACCCAGGAGGTGCGCAACACCGCATGCGGACCACCCGCCGCGACGACGGCGCGCTCGCTCGCCAGTTTGGTGCGGCCATAGGCGTTGAGCGGGGCGACGGGGGCGTTTTCGTCACGCGCGCCCGACCCGGAGCCGTCGAAGACGTAGTCGGTCGAGAGATGCAGGAAGGGCAGACCGCGCGCGGCGCAGGTCCGGGCTATCGCCCCCGGGGCCTCGGCATTGACGACGCGCGCCGCGTCCTCCTCGGCCTCGGCGCGGTCGACTGCGGTCCAGGCGGCGGCGTTGATCACGACGTCGGCGTCGCTGGCCGCCACGGCGGCCGCGCAGGCCGCAGGATCAGCCAGGTCGGCCTCGGTGCGCGGAAGGGTCCGCACCGCGAGCCCTGGCCCGGCCAGTCTGGCGAGTTCGACGGCGACCTGGCCGGTGCGCCCGAAGACCAGCAAGCGCAGCGGAATCATATCGTTATTCCCAGCCGCGCGTCCGCGCTGAGGCGCGCATGCGTCGCTCCCAATCATCGCTCGTTGGCCAGATGCCACTCGACGGTGCGGCGCAGGCCTTTCTCAAGCGTCACCGAGGGGCTCCAGCCGAGGTCGGCCTCGATTTTCGAGGCGTCAATGGCGTAGCGGAAATCATGGCCCGGACGGTCGGCGACGCAGGAGACAAGCCGCTCGCGCGGTGCGTCGGTCGGGCGCATCTCGTCGAGAATGGCGCAGACGCGGCGCACGATGTCGATGTTGCGCGCCTCGTTGGCGCCGCCAATTGTGTAGGTCTGGCCGATGCGCCCGCTTGTCAGGACGCGCAGCAGCGCCGCAGCGTGATCTTCGACATAGAGCCAGTCGCGCACGTTCTCGCCGCAGCCATAGACCGGGATCGGCAGGCCCGCCAGCGCATTCAGGATCGTCATCGGGATCAACTTCTCTGGAAACTGGAAGGGTCCGTAGTTGTTGGAGCAGTTGGTAACCACCACCGGCAGCCCGTAGGTCTTGCCCCAAGCGCGCACCAGATGGTCCGAGGCCGCCTTCGAGGCGGAATAGGGCGAGTTGGGGACGTAGGGGGTGTCCTCGTCGAACAGGCCCTCAGGCCCCAGCGCGCCGAACACCTCGTCGGTGGAGACGTGGTGGAAGCGGAAGGCGGCCTTGCGCGGTTCGGGCAGCCCTCGCCAGTGGGCGCGTGCGGCCTCGAGCAGCGTGTAGGTCCCCACGATGTTTGTCTGGATGAACGAGCCAGGCGCGTCGATGGAACGGTCGACGTGGCTCTCGGCGGCCAGATGCATCACCGCGTCGCAGTCGTGGGCTGCGAAGATGCGCGCCATCGCGGCGGCGTCGCAGATGTCGGCCTGCTCGAAGGCGTAGAGCGCGCTGTCGGCCACCAATGCCAGGTTGTCGAGGTTGGCCGCGTAGGTCAGCTTGTCGACGTTGACCACGCCGAGGCCCTCGGCCACCGCCCGCCGCACCACCGCTGAACCGACAAAGCCCGCACCGCCCGTCACGAGGATCCTCACCACGCCGCTCCCTCGACAAAGGGACTGGCGAAGTCCCGGAACGGCGCCGCCCGAGCGTCCCGGTCTGACACCACCGCGCGGACTGGGTCCACGCCCCAGTCGATGGCGAGATCGGGGTCGTCGAAGCGCACTGCCCCTTCGCAGTTTCTGGCGTAAGGGGCGTCGACCTTGTAGATCACCTCGGTGTCGGGCTCGAGCGTCGCGAAACCGTGCAGGAAGCCCCGCGGCACCCAGAGTTGCCAGCCATTCTCCGCCGACAGCTCCTCCGCAACCCAGCGCCCGTAGTGTGCGGAGCCAACCCGCACGTCCACCGCCACGTCGCGGATCCGACCTCGCGCGACACGCACCAACTTGCCTTGCGCCGCCGGCGGGCGTTGGTAATGCAGGCCGCGCACCGTTCCGGAAGTCGCCGAACAGGACTGGTTGTCCTGGACGAAGATGGCGTCAATGCCGCCGCGCGCGCAGGTAGCCGCGCTCCAGGTCTCCGAGAACCAGCCGCGTGAATCGGTGAGGCGGCGGGTCTTGAGCTTTAGAACGCCCGGCAGCGCCGTCTCTGCGATCTTCATGAGATTTCTTTCTTGGAATTGCTAATGCGCGTATTGGACAGACTTTAACTACGGTGCGCATTGAGATGATCGGGCAAACAGAGCCTGAGGCCACCGAGCAGGGACCATGATCAGAGCCATATCCTGACCAGTTCCAGGAATCCCCCCCGGCGCCAAGCAAATCATTAGCGGTCCCTGTGAAAGCTCTCTCGACTAAAGTCGAGAGCTTCCGCTTCCATCATCGAGGTCTCGGGCGGTATGACCGCCTGCTCCACATGGGGTTGCGGCGTTCGGGGCGTCTTGCGACGGGCCCTTCCTGATTCAGGTGAATCCGGCGTTACACAGCCGGGCGCAATCGACCTCTCTGCCACCTTCCCATAAGGACCCGCGGCGCGTCTTCGGTGGGGAGCTGCTTCCACACGTCGTGAAGAGACCGGAACTCGGTGAACATCGGTTACGCTCCGCGGCTAGGAGCGAGGGCCGTCTGGCGCAACTGCTTCTAACAAAAGCAGACATACGCCGCACCTCGCTCACCGGCAGAAGAGCGGAAGGGCCTTACGAAACCGTAAATCTGGCTTTGTTTGGTGGATAGGTGGGCAAAGGTTTTTTCTTTTTTCGATTGTCTCCCCGCTTAAGATCGTGCCGCATGATCCAATATGAACGCCTCAAGCCCGCAATCCCAGTAATTCATTGCTGGGATTGCGGGCTTGAGGTTTTCAAATACATACCGATTTTTTTTTCGTAAGATACATTTTGTTTGGTGTTTCGGTTTTTTGCGTTGTGTCGATCTATTATTTAGTGATTGAGGAGGGGGCCGATGGATAGTTCAGTGAATGGCGAGGACAGTGTCAAGCGCAGGATGATCGAGGATCTCGTCATGCCTGCTACGGCGCGTCAGATTGCGGCGCTTGCCGAGGCAGCCGTCTCCAACAGAGACGAGGCCGCCAAGGTATCAATTCTGTTCTCACGCGCAGAAGAGAGCGCTGCGCGCTTCGCCATCGACCACGACATTCACCCATTCGCCGCGGCGTCGGTTCTGGTCGCCGCCGGGCAGATCGAGAGGGATCATCCGTTGGCTGCAGGCATCGACGGAACTACCGAGATCATTTCGCGGACGGGCCGGACGGGCTTTTCGATGTGGGCCGGGCAGTATGCCGGAGCAATCGGGACAAGCGATGCGCATGCGGACTATGCGCGACAGATTGGACTTGCGGCCATCGCCGAGGACGCCAAAAAAGGCGATGTCGATGTCGCTGAGATTGCGGTGCGATCGGAACGCGCCGCCATCGCTATCGGCAAGGATATCAAATCTGGCGCGATCGATGATGTGGAACATGTGCGTGATTGGGCGCGGGTGATGGCTGGCGTTTCGATCGAAGTGGCCAGAAGCGAGCGCGTGTTTCCGCCCCTTGACCGCGCGGTTGCGCGCAACGGGCGCGAGATGGAGTAGAAGCGCCGCGACGGGGCGCCGTGCTCTGGTCGCCGTCCTGTTGTTTGATCTCGTGCGGCGGAGCGCCGCTCGGGATCGTCAAGGCTTACGTTGAACTGAATCAGGAAGGGCCCGTCGCAAGACGCCCCGAACGCCGCAACCCCATGTGGAGCAGGCGGTCATACCGCCCGAGACCTCGACGATGGAAGCGGAAGCTCTCGACTTTAGTCGAGAGAGCTTTCACTGTGTTGCCTGCGCGCGGCGTTCCTCCTTGCGGGGCGGATGGAAACGCAGCCACCATCGTCCACGCCACCGGCGTCATACCATCCGCCGGATCGATGTCCACATCACACCATGTCTGGATCGGCCCGTCGACGCCGACGCCGGCCCCTGGAATGAGTCGGGGGTCGATGCCTGCGGGTCCGTCCGTCAATCCCGGGATCGCTGCGAGCAGCGCATCGCAGTCTGCGGGCAGGCCGAGATCCATGGTGTAGGCTTTGGCGGTTGTCAGGGCGCCCTGGTCAGGATCACCGGGGTTGGCCGCCGTCTCGGCCGCTCGGTCGTCGGTGGCCGTGACGGTGAAGGCGATCTGAGGGTTGGCGGCGAAGGCGTCGGTCTCGACGAGCGCCCGGTCCACAGAGATTGCGCCAGTGTCCGCATCGATTGACAGGAACGGCCATATTGTGGCCGAGGATAGGTCAATGGCGTAGGTGATCGTGTCGGCGTCGGCGTCGGTGGCCGCCACGGCGATCGACGCATTCCATGGAAAGGCGACTGCGCCGAGGTTCGGGTCTCCTGTGAAAACCGGCGCCTGATTTGCGGACGTCGTTGCGACGGTAAAAGATCCAGAGACGCCGCCTGCGATCATCGTTACGGCGTGTGTCGCGGAGTGCGCCGGACCCGCGGTAAGAGAAAGGACGACGTTTCGCCCGGGATCAGAAGATCCGGCGCGGCGCCAAATGAGAAGGCGTCCGGTTCGATGTCTGCCGCTTGCCACCATCGCCCGCAGCCGAGCCGCCTGCGATGGCGGGGGCGCAATCGCTCGTATTGCCGCCAAGGGCGGCGGAGATCGTGTTTTGCGCCCTGCATGCGATGGCGCGCCCCTTTTCGCCAAGAGTCGCCACGGATGTGATCGCTACTGCTGCGATAGGGCCGATTACGAGGCTGTAGCCGGTAAGGGACGCGCCTGAGACGGCGGCGGGTTGTACCAAGGCGCCGGTGCTGCGAAGTCGCGAAAGGCGGCTATGCGCATGAATCCCTTGATTTGAGCGGGTGCGTGGGATCATGTCTTATTGCTCCTTCGTCGTCTCGGTTAGGTTTACTCATTGATAGTTTTAAGATTCTTAACTGTGTTCTGTGTGCTGAATTCAAAATTTGTTCAGAGTTTTCTGATGATTTTTGGTGCGAATTTGGGATTACGATAAACAATCAGGTTTGGCCGTAGCTCTTGTCTTGTGTATCGCGACCCCGTCAGGAATTGGCGTTGTGAGTGGCGGCAGAGAGTTCTTCTCCTCGCCGACTATCCCGGGGCCGGAGTAAAGCCGGCTTTTTGAAACGCTGCTTCGTCAAGCCCCTTTGGAATGACCCAGGATTTCCGATCGCCATCGAAGCGCGCGCCGAGGGCCTTCGCTTCGTCCTTCTTGTCGAAGGGCACCGTGATCGCTTTACCGAGGCGAATTGCCTCCTTCCAATCGCCGGCGATGAAGCCCGCGCCGCCATGGCCTGCACCCGCCTTGGCGCCCTTGCCTGCAGCGCCCGTGGCGCCGTCCTTCGCTCGGATGCGGTCGATGTCCGCGCCCTGGATGTGCGCCACGTCCTCCCTTACGCGGTCGGCGATGCCCTTGACGAACACGCCGTTGAGCTTTGGCTCTTGGCCAGACGCGATGAGATCGAGGATCTTCTCCCACTCCGCCGTCATGACCGGGTTCGCATAGTTCGGCGCGACCTTTCGGATTCCGTCAATAAGCCCCATGCCGATCTCGCTGGGATGGATCTGCTTTTTCCTGATCTTGATGTAGTCGCGCACCTTGAGGGTCTCGATGATATTCGAGCGGGTGGCCGGCGTTCCGATACCGTCAGTATTCTTGAGGATTTTCTTGGCGTCCGCATCATCGACGAACCTGGAGATGTCCTTCATGGCGCCAAGCAGGGTCTTCTCGGTGAAGCGCGCCGGTGGTTTCGTCATCTTGTCCTCGATCACGACCGGGTTCGCTCGTCCGATCTCGCCATCCTTGATCGGAGGAAGCGATCTTGTCTGCGCGCCGTCTGCGATGTCGGCGTTCTCGTCCTCGTCGGTCGGCGCTCCGGTGTATACTTCCTTCCAGCCGGGTTTCCTTGTCACGCGCCCGCCGGTCCGGAACTGTACGCCGCCAGGCTCGGCGATCATCTTTGTCTCAAGAAACACATGATCAGGCATGTGATTAGCGAGCCATCGTCTGACGACGACCATATAGAGCGCGCGTTCGTCCTCGGACATCGAGAGAAGCTCTGGCGCCTTCATTGTTGGAACGATCGCGTGGTGTGCTGTCACCTTCTTGTCGTCATAGGTCGATTTGCGAATCTCCGGAGAGGTCATCGCCTTGGCGATCCCGTCGACGCCGGGAACGGATTCGAGGTTTGCCCGAATGCGGGCAATATTTGGCTTGTGCGCTTCAGGAAGGCAGCGACAGTCCGTTCTCGGGTAAGTCAGGGCTTGCTGCTTCTCGTAGAGGCTCTGCGCCACGCCCAGCGTCTTGTCGGCAGACCAGCCAAAAATACTGTTGGCGTCCTGCTGGAGGGCAAGAAGATCGTGGAGCGCGGGCGGCCCTTCCTGTTTGATGTCGCTTGTCACCTTGATGGGCGCACTCTGGTCGAGCGCCCGCGCGCGGACAGCTTCGGCGTCCTGTCTTGTCTTGATGCGATTTTTCTCGTCAGGCGCGTGGCGCATGGCGACTGTGCCGGACGGGGATGTCATCGTGGCGACGATCTCGAAGTAGGCCTCTGGCTTGAAGTTTGTGATGCGTCGCTCGTTGTCTACGATCAGGGCGAGCACGGGGGTTTGTACGCGGCCGACGGACAGCGGCTTTGAGCCGAAGGTTTCGGCCCGCATCTTCATCGTGGCCGCCCGGCTGAGATTCATTCCAACAATCCAGTCTGCGTAAGTCCGCGCCGCCGCCGCCCAGTAGAGCGGCCTGGTCTCTTCTGACGGCTTCAGGTTGGCCAGCGCGTGGCGCACGGCCTCGCTGGTCAAGTCGGACAACCATAGCCGCTTCATCGGCCCGGTCCATTTGAGTCGGTTGATCACTTCGTAGGCGATCAGCTCGCCTTCGCGATCGGCGTCGGTTGCGATCACGAGATCATGCGCCCGCTTCATCTGCGCCGCGATGACGGATATCTGTTTGGACGCCATGCCGTCCTTCGGCTTCAGGATGAACGTCTTCGGAATGATTGGAAGCGTTTCCCACTTCCAGTCCTTGAGATCAGGATCGTAGTCCTCTGGCATGTTTGGCGTGAGGAGATGTCCAAAGCACCACGTCACAATCCAATCGTCGCCTTCAATGTAGCCGTGCGCCTTCGTGTGCGCCCCGAGGTTTGCCGATATCATTCGGCCCTGATCCGGCTTCTCGCAAAGAAATAGGCGCTTGCTCATGACGGTTTTCCCGAAGTCAACATATCTAATAGTTAGAAATGTGATCGGAGTAAAAAAATGCGCGAGATTAGTGAGGCGGCGATCGAGCTGATGGACGAAGACAGCCGCCCCGTCCTGTTGGACGCGCGCATTGAGGCGTCCAGGCGGCTTTATTTCTATCCGGCGCCGCAGGGTTCAGAGGCGCTGCGCGAGGGACTCCTTGATGCCCGTATTCCGCACAACGTCGATATTGGCGGGGAGGGGGATGTTCCCGGCCACGCAGGCTTGAAGTTCACCTCCGTAGCGTTCTCGAAAATGCTTTCGGGCGATCTGGCGCGATGCGCCGATGCGTCTGCGAAGGAGGGATGGGCGCGCCGCGCCGCCGATGAGGCGGAGACGGCGCTGCTGGTCGCGGAGGCGGCGGCTTTTGCGCTTTCACTGCGCGGTCGGGGGGAGGGCCCTTTGACTGATCTCCCGCCGGCGCCGGAAGACGCCTTGCTGAGGATGCGCGTCGCCAGAAAAGCAATGCTCGCCGCGATCGATCCTGTGGTCGCCTCCGCTTCGGCGGATAGCGATCGGCGGTCGGGAGGGAGAGTGAAGCATGGCGGAGGGGACTCCAGATGAGCGACAAGGATTTTGGCGATATCGGGCCGACGATCTCTCCTGAGCGCCGCCATGCGCTCGAGGCGGCCGATGAGGCGGCCCACCAGGCGTCTCGGGTGGAGTCGCCTGGTGATGGCGCTCCTGGTGATGACGTGTCTGGCGATCAAACGTCGGAGCCTTTGGCGTCCGAGCAAATACCCGGCCCGACAAGTGAGGTTTCGGCGCCGTCAGAAACGGCGGCGTCCGCCGTCGGGGGCGCCGCTTCAGCGGCGTCCGGTCCCGCTCGTTCGGCAGGCGCCGCCGCGCCTGCGGGCGCGCCGACGGGTGTCGTACGGCGTAACGTGGATCTCGTCGGAGAGTATCTTTCAACGATAGGCTTGTGGACCGATCCTGCGAATGTCGGCGATGCCGAGAAGATGCGTGCGCTGAAACAGCGCCGCCAAGATATTGTTGTTGAGATGGCGGGGGATCTCGCAGCCCAGAATGATCCCAGGATGGTCGGGGCGACGCGGTATTACGCCGCCGACACCGCCGTTACAGCGAGCCCTGCGCCGTCGAGCCGGCAGTATCTCTCATATGTCGCGCAAAGAGACAGCATGAGAAAGGAGTTGTACAGCGGCTTCCCGGAGGGCTCGGCCGCTGGCTACGCCCGCGCAGGTCAGTACATCGCAGGTATGATTGCGGCAGGCTCTGCTCCACATAGCGAGTATGCCATGCTCGACGTGCGTCGGGACACGGTTCGGCGAAATTTCAACAACCCGAAATTCTTTCTCAACATCGCGCAGCACTATGGATCAATGCGGGACGAGGTGTTGGTCGACTTCGACAGGGGAGATTTGGTCAACAAGATGGGGCGTCGCCGAACTGACGCCTATGTCTATGGATTTGCGAAGACCTTCGACGATCTCAGAACCAAGACCGCCAATCCGGAGGCGCCTGGAACCGGGACGCTTGAAGCATTCTTGCGTCTCAGGGCGGCCGGAACGCAGATCAGGCAGAATCCAGCCGCAATTTTCAGGATCGTCGACGCGAAGGGGTCCAGCGATCCCGATGTGAAGCCAAAATTCGACCCGGCCGCGTTGAACAGCAAGGAAAATCCAAGGTCGCTTACCTTCAGCGACAAGGAAATGGTGATTGTGGGCGCTGCGCTGGAGCAGCGTCCGTATTCTACAGGCGAACTCAGCGACTTCTATGATTCGCTTCCGGCGAATAGGCGCCGGGATGTGATGAGCAAGAGCAAGAACAAGGCGTTCTTGTTCGAGGCCGCATATCACCAATTCTTGCGGCAATACGCCGATGGCGATCCGAAAATCGGCGTGACCTTTGCCGTTCTGCAAAAGACGGCGTCGGCTGTGATGTCGAACGACGTCATGCGCAACAAGATGGCTGCGAGATCTCCTGAGGTGTTTGTCGCCTTGTCGCTTTTTTCGCCGAAAGCGAGAGAAGCGACCAGCAAGTCTGCGCTGGCGGACTTTTACGAGAATGTCGAGTCTACAACGCACTACAAACACAATGCGGCCGCCGTGGCGCAAGAGAGATCAGGAGAAATTGTTGGCAAGGTAAAGAGCGAAAAAGGTAAAGAGCAAAAAGACGCTCCGACGCTTTCAGCAAAAAATATTGACGACAACAGCATTATTGAGGTTGTTGATGGGCAGACTCTGCGTATAGCGCAGAGTAAGGAGGCGTCCGAAAGAGGTGAATCCTTTACTGTTCGGATCGGCGGCGTCAGTGCGCCCAAGCTCGGGCAGAAGTCGCTCGATGGCGCCGACAATGCCGGCGAGTCCGCCAAGGCGAACCTCGAAAACCTCTTGTCGAGATACAAGAAGTCTTCTCTGGGTATCAGCATTGAGGATAACCTTGGCAAGGGTGGCGCCACCGTTGATATCCGGTTGCCGGATGGAGAGCAGCTTGCCCAGCGCTTGGTGCGGGATGGTTTCGCGGCGCCAGATCATACGCTGAGCGGATCCGCCCGCTTCAACGATCTCGCGCGGCAGGCCGAAGCATCCAACACCGGGCTGTGGAAGAATGGCTTTTTCAAGCCCGCTTCAGGCTGGGGCGCGGGACAAGAAGGTCCCGACATTTCAGATGAGGAGAAGTCCCGGATCGCCAATCTGGTGGGTCTTTCCATGGTTGGGTCGGTTGATATGATCTCCAACGTCCTCAATCATGATGAGACGCGAATTTTTACGCTTCCGGTTCACAAGTGGACGACCCGCGGCCTGGCGCGCGGAGCGGCGTCCTTGGCGGTGAAGGATAATCCGAGCAGGGCGAAGGCGATTCTTGCGCGAAATCAGGAGCTCCTGAAGGATCTTCGTGCGCGGCACGCCGGACTGACTGAAAAGGAGGCCGCCAAACTCGATGCCCTGCGTAAGAATGCTGCGAATCTGAGCGGCGACGACAAGGCGGCTTTCGCAGATCTGATTAATCGCTCCAGCGGCCTTTCCAAGGCTGATAAGCTTGCACACGATCGTCTGACGATGGGATCGCGACTTCTGTCCAATTCGCTGGTGGACATTGGCGCGCTGACCAAGCAGGAGCGTGACGCCATGGACCATCCGTTGGTCAGCAGGTTTGGGTTGCCGATGGAGACGATAAAGAAGGGAGCCAAGATGGCTGAAGCGGTTGGCAAGGAGACGATGAAGGGGACCAACAAGATGGTCGACGCAATGATTTCGTTGGCGTCATGACTGTGGCGCGCGAGTCTTCAGCGGCGTCGCCGCAGGCTGGCATGCCTGTGGCCGGGGACGCGCTTTTCGTGGTGCGCGCCGATGTGCCGCTCGCCGCTTCCCTTGGCGCTGTTTCTGAGTCCGGCGACGGCAGAATGCGGATACCGACACCTTTGCCAGAGGAGATAAATGCGGCGGTTTTCGCCAGATGGACCACGATAGAGGCAAAGATCAGGTGGGTCTCTGAGATGCTCGAGAACGTCATCGGGTTGCCGTTCGACGCGTCCGATCTTGCGTCATTCCTGATGACGTTGTCCGAACGCGCCGATCGCAGTGTGGATGACGACCGAGGGTTTGCGCCGTTGTTCGTGCCGCGTGGCGATATGGACAAGGTGAGGGGCTTGCGCGGCGTCCGGTGGGATCGGCGCCGGCGTCAGTATCTCGCAGACAGGACTGCGGATTACGCCAGGGTGTTTGAGTATCTGACGCCGAGATCCTTTCACGCCTGGGCTATCGATCGGCACGGGGAGGCGGCGACACAGGCGATGGTCAAGTCCCTGGCGATAGAGGCGGCGCGCGTTGCGTCGCCATCGGCGGCAAAGGGGGATGCCGGCCAGGTCGAGCGCGCCTCTCTGGAAGCGGCTCTTGTCCACGCCATGGAGTCGGGGGCGACAGCCGCTACTGGCGGCTGATCGCAGATTTTGCGCTGACTGTATCGGGTCTTCAGCGCGCCCGCCGCGTTTCCGCGCGCGAGCAAAGAACCCATCTCCATTTTGTCGAATTATGGAGATGGTAAAAATGAAGTTGTCCAGCGCCGTCAAGCACCGTTTTTCTGGCGCCCAGAAAGCTCAGCCTGTGCACAATGATGGGACGCGCTTTTCAAGCGCGGAGATTGCTTCGATCACATCGGGCGCGAGCTATGAGATGATCGCGGAGCGCGTTCTTCGGAAAATTGATGGCCAGGTTGCTGCGGATATGGCGAAGCCTGCGCTGATCGTTGAAATCGAAAAACTGGTAGCCCAGATCGCCAACGAAGAGCGGATCGAAATCAATGGCAGAGAGCAGCAGCTCCTTGCCGTTTCGATTGTGGACGACTTCAAGGGGTATGGCCCGATCGAGGAGGCGCTCGCTGACGAATCGATCACGGAAATCATGATCAACGGGCCGAAAACGGTATTCATCGAGCGCGCCGGAAAGATTGCTCTGTCCAACATCACATTCAGAAGCGAGGCGCATCTCCGCGGCATCGCTGTCCGGATTGCGCGATACATCGGACGCCGACTCGACGACCAGCAGCCCTATGTGGATGCCAGACTTCCGGATGGAAGCCGCGTGAATATTGTCATTCCACCTGTTGCGATCGACGGGACGTGTGTTTCGATCCGAAAGTTTCCGCTCAGCAAGATGCGGCTGGAGGATCTGGTCAAGTTCGGCTCCATGTCGCGTGAGATGTCGATCTTTCTCGAAGCCATCTCTGCGGCGCGTTGCAACATCATCGTATCTGGCGGAACGTCCTCCGGCAAGACTACCATCCTGAACGCGATGAGCGACTTCATTCGGCAAAACGAGCGTGTCGTCACCATCGAGGACAGCGCTGAGCTTCAGCTCAACATTCTCAACCTTGTCCGGATGGAGACGCGAACCGCTTCTTCGGAGGCTGGCTCCAAGGCGATCACGCAGCGCGACCTCGTTGCGAACTCGCTGCGCATGCGCCCGGACAGGATCATCATCGGCGAGGTTCGTCGCGAGGAGGCCTTCGATTTGCTTCAGGCGATGTCGACCGGGCACGACGGTTCGATGGGGACCATTCACTCCAACAGTCCGCGTGACACTTGTTCACGTCTTGAGAATATGATTCTGATGACGGGTGTGGAGCTGCCGATTAAGGTGATCCGGGCGCAGATATCTTCGTCGATCGACTTTATCGTCCACGCCGCACGCGGTCCTGACGGCCGCCGCCGGGTCGTGGCGATTACTGAAATTCTTGGCCTTGAGGGCGATGTGATCACCCTTCAGGACATCTTCTATTATGAGTATGGCGACGGAAGACGCCCGGGCGCCGGACGATTCCTGTCCAACCCCGTCAACATCAAGGCATCTGACAAGCTGAGAAGCTACGGACATTTTGAGGATGCCGTAAACGCAATCGCAGCGTCTCAAAAAGCGTAGCGGCGCCTTACATGGTCTTTGAAGACCTTCGTATTTGTGAAAGCTCTCTCGACTAAAGTCGAGAGCTTCCGCTTCCGTCATGCGAGGTCTCAGGCGGCATGAGCGCCTGCTCCACATGGGGTTGCGGCGTTCGGGGCGTCTTGCGACGGGCCCTTCCTGATTCAGGTGAATCCGGCGTTTGAGCGCCGACGGACAATCCGTCGGCCTCCGCCTTCTCCGATCCACAGGCT
>Ga0210044_10002613_pt1 | contig 26540 bp, 26 predicted proteins | sample CryGey13umfilter_2_FD_183959 | JGI IMG/M metagenome (GOLD analysis project Ga0210044, IMG submission 183959) | Groundwater microbial communities from aquifer in Utah, USA - Crystal Geyser 4/9/14 3 um filter (SPAdes) (version 2) | ecosystem: Environmental > Aquatic > Deep subsurface >... | reverse complement strand
TTATATTCGTGAAGACAAATTTCGACTAAGAAACACTCACTCCGTCTTAACCAAATTTAATCTGTTATTGTCGAAATAACCATTTTTGCAACCAATGGCTGCTCATGATTTTAATGCGATTGCCCTGGATCCGGCGCAGTGTTTTGTATATCGCAGGCTTTATTGCTAGTATCATGCCGCTTTTGATATTTCCGCATGCGGATTCAGGGAGAGGGATATGCCAACGACAATGAACAATATTGCCAAACAGGGCGCCAATGGCGCAGCGATGATGCCAATTATTCAGGGTGTCGGACGTGCTGCGATTGAGATTGCAGCTGTTCTGCGCGGCGCAGTGTTCCGGGGCGCGCTCGGCGGCGCCGGTAGCGAGAATATTCAGGGTGAGCAGCAGCAGGTGCTGGATGTACTCTCCGATGAGATCTTTCTCGATGAGATGCGCTCCACCGGTTTTGTTTGTGCAGTAGGCTCCGAAGAGCAGGAAGAGTTGTTGGTGATTGAAGAGTACAGCCATGCCGACTATCTGGTGCTGGTTGATCCGCTGGATGGTTCATCCAATCTGGATGTGGATGGCCCTGTCGGCACGATCTTCTCGATTGTGAAACGTAAAACGGCCAACACTGATGCACCGCACGTATCCGATACGCTGCAGTCCGGTAAGGAAGTGATTGCGGCAGGTTACGTGCTTTACGGCCCATCCCTGATGCTGGTCTGTTCAGTGGGCGATGGCGTGAACGGCTACACCTTTAACCCGGCGGCAGCCCGTTTTGAACTCAGCCATGCGGATATCCGTATCCCTGCGACTGGCGGCTACTACTCCGTGAATGAGTCCAACAAGGATGTCTGGCTGGACGGCATGGGCGACAATCTGGATCGCATGAAAGCGGAGACAGGGCTCGGCATGCGCTATGTCGGCGCCATGGTGGCCGATATGCATCGTACCCTGCTTAAAGGCGGCGTATTCCTCTATCCTGCGGATGAGAAAAACACGACCGGTAAACTGCGTCTGCTCTATGAAGCCATCCCTATGGGCTTTGTCATGGAACAGGCCGGTGGTAAGGCGATGAGCAGCGGTATTGCTGTACTGGATATTGAGCCAAAAGCACTGCATCAGCGTGTGCCGGTATATCTGGGATCGCATGCCAACGTTGATGCGCTACTCGGATAAGCATTGCCCGCTAGCAACATCTTTGTAGAAACATATCTGAGGGAAATCGGCGTGCAGACGCCGGTTTCCCTTCTTTCTTTGCAGCCGGAAACAGCAATAGCACCTCAGGCAGAGTTATCGCCAGCGGTATCAATGCCGCCTGTGCCGGAGCCACTACCCGCGGCGCCGGCCGCAGAGGCTGCACCCGTTGTATTCAAAACGCTGGATGAGATTGCTGTTACAGCATCCACCTGCCGCCTCTGCTCTCTGGCCGATGCGCGCACGCAGGTTGTCTTCGGTGTCGGCAATCCGCACGCCGATCTGGTATTTATCGGTGAAGCACCGGGGCGTGATGAGGATCTGCAGGGCGAGCCGTTTGTCGGCATGGCCGGGCAGTTGCTCGATCGCATGCTGGCAGCCATCGGGCTCGATCGCGATGCGGTCTATATTATGAATACCGTCAAATGCCGACCGCCGAATAACCGTGATCCCAGAGCTGAAGAGGTGAAAGCGTGTAATCTCTGGTTCGAGCAGCAGCTGGAAGCGCTGCAACCGAAAATGATCTGTGTATTGGGCCGCGTGGCGGCGCAAACACTACTGCAAACTGATGCCAACCTTGGCGCATTGCGCGGACAGTGGCATGACTATCAGGGGATTCCTGTGTGGGTTACCTATCACCCGGCCTATCTGCTGCGCTCCCCGCAACAGAAACAGAAAGGCTGGCAGGATCTCTGCCTGCTGGCCGATCGCTACCGCGACCTGACTCAAACCTGATCCCAAACTTTCGGGCCGGTTTCCGCTCCGTGCAGAAACAACATAGCGGCCACCCGTAATCCTCTACACTAAGGTGTCTCGTTGACCCACGGCCTGAATTGGATCATTGTGACTCCATTCAGTGTTTTCGATGGGGGAGTTATGTCCGTATATTCGAAGAAGAATCAAGGGATTATTTCCTTGTATCAACACTGTTAGGCGAAGAGATAGGAGCTCTCTGGGATCACCCGGTATCCTTCGAGCAGATGAGCGCCAATCTTGAGGCTTGGTGCGAACTTGCCGATGAAAGCGGCCTTGCCCCCATCAAGCGCGTGGCCGCCACCCTGCGAAGGCATGCCGAGGGCATCTGCAACTATGCCAAACACCCCATCTCCAATGCCCGCGTCGAGTCGGGAAACGTCGCCATTGGCCTCATCAGAAAACGCGCCAGAGGCATCAGAGATACCAAGTATTTTATCCTGAAAATATTCCAGATATCCTCGCCACCCGATGCTGGCGCTTTGCTATCAGCAGGCTCAATGGCAGGGTTAATTACCGTATGAAAGCGTTGAAGAGCCTTATTATGAGAGCTGGGCCAGGCTTGACAGTTTGATACATTGAATCGCTTATGATCTCTTGACAGTCGTTTGTGTCTCCATCATAGTTTAACTTTAAAGTTGAACAAGGAGCGCGTCATGCAGGTGAATGCGAAAGAGTTACGACAACATTTAAGCGAGTATCTGGATCGGGCATCTCGTGGGCAATCTCTGGACATTAGTATGCGAGGAAAGCCGGTTGCTCGATTAACGCGCATTGAATCACATCCTAAACCTGAAACTGATGACCTGTTCGGTATTTGGTCTGATATGGATGCGATGGATGTAAGCGCTCATGTGCGTGAGATGCGGCAAGGACGCCAGTTTTAATAATGAGCAGTGTCTTGATTGATACTGATGTGATTATTTGGCACATGCGTGGCCATGAAAAAGCGCGCAAAATTATTTATGAACTTGAAAAACCGGCTGTTTCTATCATCACACAAATGGAGCTGGTGCAGGGGCTGCGCAGTAAACAGGAGCAGGTGGCGCTGCACCGCTTTATTGAGCAGCTCAGCTTTGCTGTGCTGCCTGTGAGTGAAGTGATTAGTCAGCGCGCACTTTTTCTAATGGAAGAGTGGCGTTTAAGCCACCAAATGCTTATGGCGGATGCACTGATTGCCGCCACTGCAATCGAATATGGTTTAACGCTGCTTTCCGGCAATGAAAAACACTATCGCTTTTTAACGATGTTAAGGTTGAAAAAGTTCAGGCCGTAGGTCGGAAGGTAGTTTCAGAGTTCCTGGATAGTCTCTGGAACGTAATGCTAAATTTTTCCCGATGAGTTGAATGGCCGGATTCTGCCTCCGGTTGGCCAGTGCGTCTTTAGCAGAACAGGTGATTTTTCATGCGCAGCGTGTGCGCATAGGGTGTTTATATCAGTGCGTGGGCTATGAAGAAGCCGGCCAGTGATGTGACTGCAATAGCTATATCGAATTCCATGTTGATCTCCCTCGGTTGTGATGGGTGAAACCTGTCACCGAATGGGGATGGTGGATGTGGTCTGAGTCACACTGAGTGACAATACTTATGAGGCTTTGGCTGCCGGCCGCATTCTGTGCGCAACAGGTAGTCCGGGACTGCGGGCTTTTACCAGCTTACAGTCGACGAGATGATCGCGCAACTTGTCGCCTTTGATTTTCTCGTGGCTGTCATTTTTGTAGTAGAAGCAGCGCTCGAAACCGTGGTTGTCATAGAGCATTTTCCAGTAGGCCTGCGGGTAGGCAATGCCGGATTTGCGCATGCGCTTCGGATTGGGGCCGTAAACCACGCCATTCATCACATGTACCGAGCCCAGCTTGCGGGTTACCTGCCGCTCATACTTCTCGGCTTTTACCCAGGTTTTGCGGTTGATTTTCGAGTACTGCGGAATGATGTTCGCCATGGAGTAGACCGAATGCAGCGATTTGCTGGAGTAATCAAATGAGGCGTCCGGTGCGAGATGGCCGCGATCGGCGTGAAACTCATTTTTGGTGTAATCCGATGAAGTGGTTCTGTATCTGGCCGGAATTGCTGTGTCGGGATAGAAACGCGGCCGCTTCTTGATGTTGCCGGCCTCCATATTGCTGCCGACGAGGGTGTAGCCGACATATCGCGCGCCCTTGGCGCTGTACTGATAACAGATCTGATAGAAGCCCTTGTCCAGAATCTGGTCGCAATTCTGTTTGTTGATGAAGTCGCCAGATTCGGCGGCCGATGCGCTGCCCATGCCGACAAGCAGGCAGAAGATCACAAAACTCAAGCGAAGCATGATTTCCTCTCCGTGGATATCTGTTGCGCAACTAACTGGTTGTGGCTGCGGGGGTGTCTGTTTGGTACAGGTGCTTATTGAGATGAAAAGCATCTGCATGATGAGGGTGATTGATTATACTGGAGCCGATGTCCGGAATCGAACCGGAGACCTTCTCATTACGAGTGAGATGCTCTACCATCTGAGCTACATCGGCCAGTATTCCGGCAGGTCGCGCATGTTAGCAATATTTATGCGGATGGGAACTGCCAAGTTGCCTGTCCGCAACAGGGTGTGGCGGGTGATACGGGCGTGGCGCAAACAACGGGCCGTTTCTGCCCCGCACGGTTCTCTCTTTCTGATGCCGGCTATTGCAGGCATATTTTGTTTTTGCCGCTGTTTTTCGCCGCATACATTGCCTGATCGGCACGGCTGACCAGCATGTCGACACTGTCGTTACCGTGACAATAGGAGGTCAGGCCAATGCTGGCAGTGACCACACGCGTACCGATCTCCGGGATGCGGGTGTGCACGCCATGAATACTCTCCAGCAGGCGTTCGGCCACGATGCGGGCATTTTCAACCGATGTCTCAGGCAGTAACAGGCAGAACTCTTCGCCGCCCCATCGCGCCGCTATATCCAGTTTTCTCGCCATTTTTTCCATCTCTGCGGCGATTGATTGCAGGGCAAGATCGCCCACGGCATGTCCATAGGTGTCATTGATGGATTTGAAGTCATCCACATCAAGCAGCAGCAGCGAGACCGGGTGATCGTAGCGCTGGCAACGTGCGATCTCCGCTTCGGCGACTTCGATCAGATGGCGGCGGTTCGACAATCCGGTCAGCAGGTCGGTGGTCGCACGCAGTTGCAGCTCTTCCAGTAGACGTAATTTTGTCGATACATCGCGAACCACTGCTGTAAATTCGATCTCGCCATGGACCATGATTTTCGCAATGGAGACCTCGGCCGGAAAGACAGTGCTGTCCCGGCGCAGGCCCGACACTTCCACGCGGGCATCCATGGGGCGAGCCTGCACAGGGGATTTTCTGAAACTGGTGATGTGATTGGCGTGTTCGGGGCGCGCCTGCTCGGGCAGCAGGATGTTCAGGTTTTTCCCTATCACCTGTACGCGGTCATGGCCGAAGAGCTCTTCAGCTGCCTGATTGAAGGTCTTTATATTATGCTGCTCATCAATAGAGACAATGGCGTCATAGGTTGAGTCGACGATCGCTTCCAGTCTGGAGTTGACAATATCCAGCTCTGACTGGAGCTGCTTCTGCTCGGAGATATCCACACAGGTTGCGAATATGCGTGCGATATGGCCGCCCTCTGTACCTTCGGCAAATACAGGCACCATGCGGACGCGGTACCAGTAGCTGGTGCCTGAGATCTCCATAGCCAGTTCGTGATCCACCGTCGAGAGTGACTGGCTGCATTGCAGGAACTGTCTGCGGTAATGTTTCTGAATATAGCGGGGCAGAAAATCATGGATGAGGCTGCCTGCTGCCGGCTCGTCAGCAATATTGTGCATGCTGCGGTAAATCTTGTTGGTGCAAACAAGGCTCAGTATCTGGTTTTTGCTGACATCGAATACAATAATACCTGCGCCTACGGCTTCGAAAAACTCGGCAATATCGGCTGATCCGGCTGTGGAGAGATTGGGCATTCCATGCTCCTTGCAAATCCTTTGCTGATCGACAATCGCGTGTCGCTATCTGTAAGCATAAGCAAAGAAAGTGCCATGCCGTTGCGGTATCCGCATCATGCAGGGGGCAGAAAGAGTGAATGGTGTATTCAACCTTTGCGCACAGCCTGTCTGGTGGTCAGCGGGGCCGGTGCTGTAGCACAAAGGGATATCAGCTCAGAGCAGAAAAGCCGCGAGGTAACCGGGTTAAAAAGTTCAATAGGTCTGTCGGCACCATCGGCAGCGGATGGACCAGAGACATACCGGGGGCAGTTAGATGCGAATCAGCTTTTCCAGTCGCTGGTGGTGGGCGGAAGAGGGTTGGTGCGAAATACGCAGCAGAATATCTGCAAGTTCGCGCTCCTTGTCGGGGGCGCTGGTGTCATTTCGGAACTCGGTCAGTTTCGCTGCATCGACACCTTTAACCCGGTTACGCATGCGTATCAAAGTTTCAGCAAGCATCTTTTCACCCGGGCTGGTTTCGCTGTTGTCGATAACCCGTTGCAGGAGCTGTTTGTCGCGATCGGACGGGTAGTGTTTCAGGTTCATGATGATCTCGTCGATGGTTCTTATTGTGTTTCCGGTGGAACGGGAGAATGTCATAAGAAACCACGCTGCCAGCAAGATGATCGGTAATATATAAATGAATAATTCCATATTTACCTCCTTGTGAAGTGCCATCAGGGGTAGTTTTTACCTCAGAATAGTATACCATTATAGTCGGTTTTTCTCAGAAGCGAGGTTTGCCGCTATATAAGCAGATATGTATGTGTCAAAATGCCTCGGCAGGCCTTGTTTTTTCTGTGTGAGGCGGTCGCCAGAGGTGTGATGTGCCGAGATTAGTGCTTAATTGTCGCGTATGGCCTGTATAGCGGCCAGCAGGGCGGGTGCAGCAGTCTCCGTACGCAGGATGCGCGGGCCAAACACGATGCTGCTGAATCCCCGGGAGATCAGTGTGCTCATATCCACATCGCTCCAGCCGCCCTCAGGACCTATGGCCAGTGTGATCTCGTTGCTCTGTTGAATGGCGGGGAGACTCTGTTGCCATGATGCGGCGGTATGCGGATGCAGGGCCAGGCCTAGGCCGCGGCAGTCGATATCGGCGAGCCGGGTGTGCCAGGTCAGCTCCGGTACCGTGGTGCGGCCGCTCTGCTCTGCTGCTTCAACAATGATTTTGCGCCAGCGCTCCAGTCGGGCTTCCAGTTTCTTGGCATCGAGTTTTAATGATGAGCGCTCGGAGCGGGTGATGTGGAAGCTGGCCGCGCCCAGCTCTGTGCCCTTTTGCAGAACGGTTTCTATTTTCTCGCTGCGGCAGGCGGCCTGTACGACATGAATCCGGCAGCTCATCTCCCGGCTGGTATTATCAAAGGCGGTGAGCTGACAGGAGATCTCCTGCTTCGACATGGCCTTGATGGTGGCATGAAACTCACAGCCCAGGCCGTTAAACAGAATGATCTCATCGCCGATCTCATGGCGCATGACCTGGCGCAGGTAGTGGGCCAGATTTGCTGGCAGTGTGATCAGCTCGCCGGTGTGCAGGGGCTGGTTCAGGTAGAGGCGACAGGACATGAGTGCGGATTCGGCCTGATTTCCGATGATCATGCAAGTTGTGCCGGATAGGCGGATGTAAGGGTCTTGACCAGACAGACTGTTGGCTCATGATGCGCGCATGTTTTTTGGTGATATTGAATCTCAATCCTGGCAATCGGTGCGCACATGGAAACCGGCAGATGCCGGCGTAAGCCGTGATTCGGCTGCGGTGCTGACCACGGCCGGTTCGCTGACCCGCTTTCTGGAGCGCCACTTTGCCATTCGTCTGGATGTGCGGCTGCACGACCAGTTTATAGATAACATGAGTACAGATGAAGCGGGCTTGCTCTGTTGTGCGCCCGGTGCCTCGGCGCTGCGCCGGCAGGTGTCATTGCTGCACCGCGGCTCGGTGATGTTTGATGCGGAGTCCGTGTTGCCGCTGGAGGGGCTGCCGGCTGATTTGATGCTGGCCCTGCAGGAGGGCGAACGACCGCTGGGTAACCTGTTGCTGGATCGGGGGCTGTCGCTGTCGCGCTCTGATCTCAGTGTTGTCCTGCTGGATATGGAAGGGGCGAACAAGGGGCGCTGGGCCAGGCGCTCGGTATTGCGATCTCCGTCCGGCACGAGTGCGCTGGTGGTTGAAGTCTTTCACCCGGTGATCTGGCAACGTGTTGAAAATGCGGCCCGCCGTTATCCCCAGTGACTTTTTTACCACTAGGGTCTCTATCTGACTGGTACAGGCTGCTACGTATAGATAAGCCTGTCGGCTACTGGTTGCTGTTATGGCCTACGCTGTGGGGGCTGCTGGCGGCATCGGGTGGTACGCCCTCTGTTAAAAATATCATTATCTTTGTTGCCGGCGCGCTGTTGATGCGCTCTGCCGGCTGTGTCATTAACGATTTCGCCGATCGGGATTACGATCCGCATGTTGAGCGTACTAAATTACGCCCGCTCGCCGCAGGTGTGGTTGCCCCCGGCGCTGCACTGGCTGGTTTCGTGTTGATGTTGCTACTGGCGCTGCTGCTGGTGTCGCAGACCTCTCTCTATGTGATGATCCTGGCCGTGATCGGTGCGTTGCTGGCATTGCTCTATCCGTTTCTCAAACGCTATACGCACTTTCCACAGGCCTGGCTCGGTATGTCTTTTGGCTGGGGCGCGGTCATGGCGTGGGCGGCGGAGGCTGGTACGGTGTTCGATTCACCTGTGCCGTGGTTGTTGTTTGCCGCCAATGTCTGCTGGTCGCTCTCCTATGATACGGCCTATGCGCTGGGGGATCGGGCTGATGATTTGAAGATCGGGCTTAAGTCAGCTGCCATCTGGTTCGGTGATCGCGCTGTTGTGGCGATTGTGTTGCTGGGGATGGCGACCGTGGCGCTGCTTGGGGTGGCGACATTTGTGCTGGGCGGCTTCTGGGTGGGACTGGGCTGGTGGCTGGCGCTGATGCTGCAGCTGCTGTTGTGCGGCAGGTTGTTGCGTTGCGGCGAGCGCTGGGGGTTCGATTTTTTCCTGCAGTCGCACTATGTCGGCGGCCTGTTTGCAGCGGGGCTTGCACTGCAGGGCTTGTCCGCCATGTTATAAGGTATAGAATACGACGCTTCATGGGGGCGACTTGGTATCGACGGAGATGCTGAACCCTATGGGGCATGTCGGGTTGTTGGCCCCGTAAAAAGCTGGCACTTGCATATAATTGCAAACGACGACGTAGAACTAGCTTACGCTGCGTAAGTTACCCCGCTCTTGAGGTGTCCATCCATTGAGAATCCGGGGCCATTTAGATGGAATCGCTACTACAGAACGGAGACTCGTGGTCTGTAGGGTTAAATAGCTACGAATCGACCCCGTGGGCATTTTGTCCGTTTGGTTCTCATGGGGTGCTACTCGAACGGACTAAACATGTAGAACCATAGGCTGATGATTTTCGGACGCGGGTTCGAAACCCGCCGCCTCCACCATTAACAAAAGACAAACCCGTCTCTCTGGGGTCATTCTCCGGGGTGACGGGTTTTCTTTTTCCCCTTGTTTCTAAAGGGTTTGCGCCCGTTTCACATCTTTCCAAAGCACCTCTCCGCACCATCGATTCTCCCCATCTTCCAGCCATTCTTTCTCTGTTTGCCCCCAGATTCTCTGTTTTCTCCGGACCAAGTCCGAAGCTCGTCCTGAAAGCTACATCCTTGATTGATATGGGTTTTCGGAATATTGCCGTTTTGGGCGGTTGTCTTAGGTCTTCGTTCGATGCCCCAACCGGACGTATTTTTCGAAATAGCCTTCCTCGGCGATGAAAAGAAGTGTGGTCAACTCCGGCTTCCTGTCTCAGCCAAAAGAAAAGCCGACGCTGGTGGTCGGCTGTGGGGGTTTGCTCCGGTCCGGTCGTCAGTCGGTGACGAAGCCGAACTGGCGGCGTTGCTCGGCCCAATCCTCGGGGAAGGTTTGGGTCAGCTTGGCCAGCGAGAGTCCGTTGGGCTCCTCGCCGTTGACCAGGGCTTCGACGATATCCGGGGCCAGGGTCGTCAGCTTGAGGATGCGGGCCACATACGAGCCGTCGACGTCGAGGGTACGGGCAAGCTCGCTGATGGACTTGATCTGGCCGGATTCGAGGATGTCGACCCAGGAAAAGGCCCTTGCCAGCGCCTGGAGGATGGCGGACTGCACCGGCTCCTGCGCCCCGGCTATTTCTCCATCCAGCGCCTGGGGAGCAATAACCGTCTTGCGGCCGCGCATACGCCGGATGAGCATCGGGATATGGATCTGCAGGTTGCCGTTGTCAGCCACGGTAATGGTCGGTTTGATTTTCATCGGCTTGCCCTCCGCTCAGTGACTTCGCATGCCAGACCGGCCAGCTCGGCGATGAGTGTCGTCAGTCCGTTGGTGCGCAGCTCCATGTCGATTCCGGTCTCGCGAATCTCGACTCTGTCTACCAGGAGGCGGATGAGCCGGTTCCGCTCTATCGGAAAAAGGTCCTCCCAGAAGCCCACGACATTCTGGAATGCCTCCGAGACATCCAGCTCCGTGATGCTGTTCCCCTGGTAGGCTTTGCATCGCTCGCTCACATGCGTCAGTTGTTTCGAGAGCTCGACCGCCTGGCGGTTGACGGTCGTCAGCATCTCGGCCTTGCCCAGCTGGTCGTTGCCGGGTTTCATCAGTTCGATGGCTTGTTCCCGAGCCTGTGACAGTTCCATTTCGAGTTGGGTTTTCTGCTTGAACAGCCGTTCCCGCTCTGCCTGCTCGATGTCACGGGCCGCGAAGTAGGTCTTGGCCACCAGCGTCGGCGTGCGAAACACCGCGCTCAACTGCTCGACCACGGCCTGCTCGATGTCCCCGGCGGGAATCCGTTTGAGCGGGCAGCGGCTCACAGTCCGTTTGCTGTCTTTCTCGCAGATGTAATAGGTGTAGTGGCGACCGTTTTTGCGGGTGTAGGTCGGCCCCATCGAGCATCCGCAGTGGCCGCAGCGGATGACGCCTTTCAGATGGGCGACCATTTTGGTTCTGGCCATGGAAATCTTGACCGGTTTGTTGTCTGCCAGGCTGGCCTGCACCTTGTCCCAGGTCGCCCGGTCGATGATCCCATCCTGCTCACCGGGGTAACTGCGGTCCTTATGGGCGATCTCGCCGATATAGATCCGGTTGTTCAGCAGCCGGTAAATATGGGCGGTATTCCACTCGGAGCCTTCGCGCACCTTGCCTTTCTTGGTGGTCCAGGCCTTGGTGCGGTATCCCTGCTCGTTCAGTTCCTGCCCCAACTTCTTGGCCGAGCCGATCTGGATGAACCGGCGGAAGATGTACTGCACCGTCTTGGCTTCATCCGGGTTGACCAGCAGTTTCTTGTTTTCTCGGTCGACGTCGTAACCGAGGATTGGCACACCGCCGCAGTATTTCCCCCGGCGCTTGGCGGCCGCCACCTTGTCCCGGATACGCTCTGCGATGACCTCCCGCTCGTACTGGGCAAAGGTGATCAGGATACCGAGAAACATCCGGCCGGTTGGATCGGTGGTGCTGAAGTGCTGGGTGACCGAGACAAAGCTGACACCCTTTTCGTTGAACACCTCAATCATCTTCATGAAGTCGAGCAGCGAGCGCGAAAGCCTGTCGATCTTATAGACCACGATTACGTCGATCTTCCCGGCGTCGATATCCGCCAGCAGACGGCGCAGCGCCGGGCGCTCCATGGTGCCGCCGGAAAATCCGCCATCGTCGTAGCGGTCCGGCAATGCTATCCAGCCCTGCATCCTCTGGCTTTCGATGTAAGCCTCAGCCGACTCCCGTTGCGCATCCAACGAGTTGAATTCCTGTTCGAGTCCTTCTTCGTGGCTCTTGCGCGTATAGATGGCGCAGCGAAGAGTCTTGTTTCTGCCCGGCACGACATTGGCGTTATCGAGCATTGGCTCCTCCTTCGGCTTTCTTGCCGTAAACCTTTTTCAACCCGAAAAAAACCTTCCCATTCCACCGCGTGCCGGTGATCTCTCTTGCCACCGCACTGAGCGACCGGAACGTGCGTCCGTCGAACTCATATCCCTCCGCTTGGACGGTCACCTCGTAGCGCTGGTCATTCCAAATCCTCACCAGCCTGGTCCCCGGGAGGATGGTCTCATTCGCTTTTCGCTCTTCGGGAATGCGTCGGTTGACGGTCGCCACCAGATCGCCCTTGGCCACCTGACCGAGGTGTGTCTTGGCCCGCTCGGAAAGCCCTCCGTAGAAAAGCTCCTGGATGCGATAGCCCAGCCGTTTGACCAGGAATTGCTTCTTGTATTGGGGCGGTTCGCCTCCGTAGAGGTCGAACCACTTTTCGCGAAGCTGATCCAGGCTCATGGATTGTAGCAGCGCCATCTGCCGCAAGACCGAGTTTCTGGTTCGGTCCTGGGTTTTGCCGCCCGGGGCGGCTGTCTGTAACTCATTCATTTTCAACTCCTTATTTTAGGTTCCGGACGAGTTGTCATGAATGAACGCTCTGTTCGCGCAACGAATCAAGTCCTTCTCTGGTCGCGGTCGAAGAAACTTGGAAAATTTGTAACTCACTGCCGCCACATGACTTTTTCGCCTTTCTACGAAGGACTGCCGTTGCCAGTATCGAAACAGCAGCCTGGAGCCTGGCATCGCTCGAAAGCCGTTCCGGATTTTCATCTTTGCCGTGGATTTCCGCCCCCGGCTCATCTCTCAGCTCCTGTACATCCAACATCGAACACCTCCGGTTAGACCCGGGGGCTGGGCGTGGATGCCAGAAAACGTCGGCGGTCGGGATGCGCGTTTGATGGCACCCACAACCGCCTCAGCTCCGCTTCTGGTCGGCTATCTGGTTACGTCCGGCTCTATCCGGACTTGCGTTGGTTACTTACCGGAGATCTTTGCAAGGTGACGGAATCAGACGAAAAGTCCTGCTTTTTTATTGACCTGATATTCATCAGGTCGTATATTCTTGATCATAAACTGGGCTTAATCCGCTCAGTTGCTACGACACGGAGCAATCGTCATGGGAAAGAAAAAGACCTCAGGAATAACGGACCCTCAAGCGAACACGCTCAGGGTCATTTGCGAAATCATCAATGAGAAGGGGTTGCCACCAACAGTGAAGGAGTTATCGGAAGCCCTGGGTATCAGCCATGCGAGCGCTCACGAGCAGATCGCTCAATTGGTCCAGAAAGGCTATTTAAAGAAAGAGGCTCGAAAGGCCCGGAGCATCGTCGTTATCAGAAGGCCCGAATAACGATGCCGGGCAACGAAAAATAAGGAGAACGCCATGGGGCACGTCAGACTTGGAACTCTTCCAAGATCGAGGGCATGGAAAGAGGTGGTAGGCCTGATCACGGCCGGTGCCGACGTGTCCCAAATCGCCAATGCCACTATCAGAGCAGCCGATAAGGCCTTTTCCTTTGTGCTCAACGATGAAGGTTACACCGAGGCCGTTTGGCTGATGACTCAGCTCGCCATTGCAGCGAAGAAGGATAACTTCAGTGAACATCTGCAGTCCGTCGGTATCAACCTGCCTCAAGATACATCTCTCCCTGACGTTGCCGCCGCCGTCACGGAAGCGTTGGACCGAAAACTAGAGTCAAATGGTGGCCGTTCTTCCGACTTGGCTGAAATATCTCAGCGAGCATTGGTCGGAGCTTTGGTGGAGCACATCTCCCCCAAGCTGCCGTCTCTGTTTACGCCAGGGCCAGATGATGTCCGGGGCGCACTGGGGGCCCTCGGGAAGAAGCGGGAATTTGGAGAGCTGTCTCAGACATTTTTTTCAAAGCTTACCAACGAGAGTATGAACTACTTCTTGTCAAAAACGCTGGCTACCCATCTGGGTGAGGGCCAGCGTTTTGCCACTATGAATGAAATGAATCAATTCGAGAAAGCCTTGGAGACGCACTGCAGAGAGGCATCCCTGATCGTGAAACAGTTTTCGGCAGACTGGTTTTCGAAGCACAGATACGAAGAAGGCGACGACATTTCCAGGGAGTCGTCTAACGGCTTCGCCTCCTACGCGCTGAAGAAAATGAAGGACGAATTGAAAGAAGGAGCGCGAGCCGATGCAAGATAAGCGATACGTCATCTGTGGAAACGCTCCGGCGGATGGATTTGAGGAAAATCCTGACCGCGATCTGCGTCTGCGACTTTGGGGCAACGACGGTCCAGACAAGATTACCCTCCGAATCGAGGACATCCATAAAAAGATGTGCAAGGACGTGCCGGACGCCTTTCAGGACCTGCTAGAAATTGCCACCTACATTTACAGCGCCGATCAGGCCACCCGCCGAGGAGCCGATGACGTTGATTCTTTTGGTCATGGCTGGCGCAGGGATTTGCACTTCATCATCCCGGTGCGAAATCCAGGCTTTTGGAATGGAGCCGAAATCCAGCAGGCACTGCGATCCACACTGGGCTTCCTGTCAGACGACAACTACCACTTCGAATTCGTTAAATCGCAGGAGGCTCATTCATTCCAGAGCTACCTCGATTTCAATGATGACGGAAGGCTCTTTGGTTACCCTGAGCAGGTTGTGATGTTCTCCGGAGGTTTGGATTCATTGGCGGGAGCCATCGACGAGGTTCTCAATGAGAAACACAAGGTCGTCCTGGTCACCCACAAGTCGACCCCGAAACTCAACAAGCGCCACCGCCGACTGGAAAAGATGATTGCCGACAAGGCCGGTGAAAACGCCCCACTACACATCGGCGTCCGCGTCAACAAGAACAAGGAGCTGAACCACGATTATACCCAACGCAGTCGCTCCTTCCTCTATGCATCCATCGGGGCAACTATCGCAAGCATGTTGAACTTGAAAAGCGTCCGTTTTTACGAAAACGGCGTCATCAGTCTGAATCTTCCGGTCTGCGCCCAGGTGGTTGGCGGGCGGGCCACGCGTACCACACATCCCAAGGTGATCCGAGGATTTCAGCAAATCATCAGCCTAGTTGCTGGCGAACCTTTCACGATTGAGACCCCCTACATCTGGAAAACCAAGGCCGATGTCATCGAGGTGATTACCAAGGCCGGATGCCAGGACATGATCGCGGTGTCGACCACCTGTACCCACACCTGGGAGATGACCAACCACCATACGCATTGCGGAACATGTTCCCAGTGCATCGATAGGCGTTTTGCCATGCTTGCGGCCAAGGCCGATCAATTCGATCCAGTCGAAGCCTATAAGGCCGATATCTTCACCCAAAGCAGAAGCAAGGATGAAGACAAGATCATGGCTGCCGCCTATCTGGAACGAGCCAATCAGGTTCGGGATCAGGATGACATCACCCAGTTCATTGCTCGCTACAGTGAGGTGAGCCGGGTTTTTCGCCATCTGAATGGAAATCCTGGTAGCGTGGCCCAAAGGGTATATGACCTTTATAAGCGCCATGCCAAGGAGGTCTGCGAAGCGATGGACACCATGGTCGCCCGAAACATCACGGCCATTCGCCAACGGACACTGCCCGGAGACTGCCTGTTGAGAACGGTGTACGAATCCGGTTCGGTGATCTCAGTCCCTGCTATTCCGGTTGAGGAGAAGCAGCCGGACAACTACTTCAGGAAGCGCGGCGGCGTGTGGGCTGCCCGCTTTAATGGCAACGCCGAAGTGCTCGTCACTGGTGTCGACAAAGGGGCCGAGTACATCAACTTTCTCTTGGGGAGACCCAACAAGGAAACTTCGGTCTATGAGATCGTCTGCGGCTTTGCCATCGATAGCTGCAACACGTTTTTGAACTCCGACGAAACCGAAGATGGCTTCCAGGTTACCCAAGGAGTTCCGCTGGGCGATACTGGTTTTGTTGCCGACCGCAAGGCCGTCGAGCAATACCGGGAGACTGCTCACGAACTCTTTCGAGAGATTGAAGACGCCCGGGCAGAAAACAACGATGCCGAGATTCAGCGGCTTGAAGAAGAAATGGCAAAGGTGACCACAGCGATCAACGAGGCTGTTGGCTTGGGTGGCAAACTCCGGAAATCCAACGACAAGCGAAAGAACGTCCGTGACGCCTTCCGGAACGCCGTAAACCGGGCCATCAAGTATCTGGAGAAGTACGACAAGCCGCTGGCTGCCCACCTGAAGGAATCCATTAAGTGTGGCAACGAACCGGTCTACCGGACCGAAGAGGAGATCGTTTGGGAGGTCCGCCCCATAGTCAACGAATGACCCTGGGCCTTTCAGGAAGAAAAAACTAAAAAAAATTTCCGCTACGCCAAATGTAGCTCTTGCGACGCCGGATGTAGCGCCTTCCCCAATGAAGGCGCGATCCGGCGTTTTTTATTGGTCAACAGAGTGTTGGCCACCGGGCGTGCCAGAACTTCCGAACAAGGAGACTGGCAATGGCACAAGTCAACAAAGCAACCCTCACCCCACCAAAGCGGCGACTCATCGAATTGATGCAAGACATCAACTTCGGCCGCATCACCAACATTCCGGTTCACGACGGTGAACCGGAACTCACCCCTGACACGGTCATCGAGCGCGAAATCAAGCTGGGCGGACAGATCGGTCCCAGGCCTGAGCGCGACCAGGCTGACTTCACTCTCAAGCAAGAGGTCGTGATGCTGCTGGAGCAGCTCTCACAGATGGGCAGCGGAAAAGTCTGCCTAATCGAGATCAAGCATGGCCTGCCTTTCCTGATGCGCATCGAGGAACGGGCAGCCTGAACACGTAACGACCTTAACCCTTAGACACTGGACAACAAGCTGGACGCATGGCGGAGGCTGTTGTGGGTGTCGCCGAGCCGAATACGGCAATTGGCGGCGTACCTACGACCCCTTCGCCCACGCGACAGCTTTGTCCTGTGATCTGGCCCGTGCCGACACCCACGCGGACCTCCTCCTCGCTCCGAGGAGGCTCCGATGGTTTCACACAATTCTTACGATGGCATCGACAAGTATGCCGCCGATCTTATTCGGCACAAAGCACGTCAACTGGTCGGCAAGGCCGGATTTACCGAACACGACCGACCTGATCTCGAACAGGAACTGATGATCGATCTGCTGCAACGGATGCGGCATTTCAACCCAGCCAAGGCCAAGAAGACCACCTTCATGGCGCGGATCGTCGAGCGTCACATCTCGACCATTCTTGAAGCCAGGTTCGCCCAATGCCGGGACTGGCGACTCTGCCAAACCTCACTAAACGAACCCCTGGACAACGGCGAAGGCGACACCACCGAGCGCATTGAGTTTCTTGATAGCGATGGCTCACTGGGAAGCCACCCAAGGCTGACCAGGGAACGGGTCGCAAATGAAATCCGCATGGATCTCGACCGGGCGATTGCCTCATTGCCGGATGAGCTACGGGATCTGTGCGAACGCCTGCGCGACGACACCATGGCAGAAATCGCCCGGGAGATGGGCGTTCCCCGCACCACCCTCTACGACCGGCTGAGCAAACTCCGTGACGCGTTCCGCGAGGCCGGACTTGAGGACTACCTGTGATCTCCGACGCATCAGCCCCGGCTCCGGTAAGTAAGCACCGTGCCGCATGGTGCGGCCATCCGGGGCCTCGGAAACCAGAACCTGAATCAAGAGGAGATCAACCATGACTCACGACACTTATAAATACCGTTTTGACGAATCGGTCCCGGCGCAAGAACTGGAAGACACCTTCATGCTGGCGATGCTTGCCGTCGAAAGTCTGCATGGACGTTCCCGTGTGCGTATGGAGAGCCGCTTCAACCTGGATAAATCCAGTCGTACCTGCGTGATCGACGCATCATCCGACGTCGGTAGCGACCTGGCTCGCATCTTCACCGGCTTCGCCACCAAGGAATACGGTGAGCGTTCGGTAATGATCGAACGTTCCCAGCCCTCGGGCTGCGCCTGTGCCTCCAAACGTCACGCCGCGCCCGCTGCCGCTGCCACGGGGGTGGCGGTATGAGCGAATTGATGACCACCACCTATTCTATGTGGCGGCTGTTCCGCAACTGTCGTATGGCCTGCAAGTGGCGCTACATCGACGAGCTGGTGCCACTCGAGCGCGATCCCAACCTGGCCTTCGGCGCAGTCATCCACGACTGTCTGGAATGCTGGCACGGTGAACGGGATCTGGCCAATGTCCTCGACCACATCGACAGGACCTATCCGAACCGGGCGCAGGACGATCATCAGCAAGCGGACTGGCACCTGGCTAGAGCCATGATGAGCGCCTATGCGGAACGCTACCCAGCCGAAGATTTCGAGGTCATTGCCCTCGAGAAAACATTTGAAGGCCACATCGTCAATCCGGCGACCGGTGCCATGTCTCGCAGTTTCATCCTTGCCGGAAAGGTGGACGGTATTGTCCGTCAAGACGGCCAGTATTTCTTGCTCGAACACAAAACCGCCGCGCAGATCGACGCCAGTTATCTGGAGCGGTTGTGGACCGACTTCCAGATCATTCTCTACGCCTGGTACCTGGAGCAGACCCTCGGCATCACGGTCAGCGGCATCATCTATAACGTCCTGGTCAAAGCCCGACTGCGTCAGGGGAAAGGTGAAACCGAAGCTGAATACGAAGCCCGCCGAGACGAGCTGATCGCCAAGTCGAAAACCGGCAAGAGCAGCGCCAAACGCAAACTCCCGGAGGAGGACGACGCCTTTCAGCAGCGGCTCCAGGAAAAGTACCTCGAGCCAGGCATGTTCCACCGCGAGATGCTCTACATCTCCCGCGATCAGTTCGAAGAGCTGCGGGCCGAGCTGTGGGAACTCTCCAAGGCCATGCTCGACGCCCGTCGACGCAATGTCTTCTACCGCAATACCGGTTTCTGTTTTCAGTACGGAAGACCCTGCGCCTACTTCCAGCTCTGCCGTTCGGGCGGAAACCCCAACGTTATCGAGAACCATTTCCAACGAATCGCCCCGCACGAAGAATTGCGGGACGGAGCCGGTGAAGACGCCGCTCCGGTGTTTTGAAATCCCAACCATAAGGAGACGAAGCCATGCTTCCCAAGACTAGAACCAAACCCAAACACACACTCTCGGACCTCACCGCCTTAGTGTATGGCCCGAGCAAAATCGGCAAAAGCACCTGGTGCTCCAGAGCCGAGGATGCCTTGTTCCTGGCGACCGAGCCGGGGCTGAACGCCCTTGAAGTGTTCCAGACGCCGATTACCTGCTGGGATGACCTGCTGCAGGCCTGTGCGGAGATCGCTGAAGGCAAGCATGAGTTCAAAACCATCGTCCTCGATACGGTGGATAACGCTTATAAGATGTGTTCGGACTACGTCTGCAAAAAGTTCAAGATCGAGCACGAGTCCGACCTTGGCTACGGCAAGGGTTATGCGCTGATCAACAACGAGTTTCAGCGGGTAATCAACAAACTCGCCTTCCTGCCCTACGGGCTGATCCTGATTTCGCACTCACAGGAGCGGGATATCGAAACCCGCACCGGCAAGCACACCCGCATTGTTCCAACGCTGCCGGATAAAGCGCGAAAGCTGGTCACCGGACTGGTCGATTTGATCCTCTTTTGCGACCTTGACATGAAACCCGGTGAGGATGGCAAGCCTGTCTGGCAACGGGTGATGCGCACCAAGCCCAGTCCCAACTACGACGCCGGTGACCGCACCGGCCGACTCCCCGAAGTCATCCCCCTTGATTTTATGAGCTTCATAAAAGCGTTCAACAGCACGGCAACCGTAGCTGCGGCGAGTGCCGCACGGTCGAAGCCGGAGCCGACCGCGAGTGCGGCGGCGAAACCTCAACAGTAAGGAGATCCGACCATGGAACAGTACGAAAACCAATCCAACAGCAACCTCGACCTGGCGCAGTTCGATGACGCCTTCGAAACTGCTGAAGTCGAGGAACGTGAGTTCGAGGCCGTTCCCGACGGCAAGTACCAGGTCAATGTCGACCGGGTCGAACTGACCCGCGCCCAGACCTCGGGCAACCCCATGCTCAAATGGACGCTGCGCATTCTCGCGCCGAGCCACAAGGGACGCCTGCTGTGGCGCAATAACGTAATGGCCAGCAATGAAAACATCAAGTGGCTCAAGCAGGACCTTTTCACCTGCGGGCTGCAGCTTCAACGGCTCTCCGATCTGCCCGGCCAACTCGAACAGCTTCTCAACGTCAAACTGGAGGTGACCAAGCGCACTCGCGGTGAAAACGAAAACATCTACCTCAACCGTCGCATTGTTCTTGCCGACGATGTCGGGGCTCCCGGCGCGGCAATGGACGACATGATTCCGTTCTGATGATGGACCGGATCACCGTTGTCATCGATACCCGCGAACAGGAGCCCTACAGCTTCGATGCCGACAAGGTTTCGGCGGTCCGTAAGGCGCTGCCAGCCGGTGACTACTCACTGGTCGGCCTTGAAGACCGGGTGGCGGTGGAGCGCAAATCCATGACGGATTTCGTTTCCACCGTCATCCGGGGGCGCAAGCGGTTCCACCGCGAGCTGGAAAAGCTCTCCGCCTTCGAGGCTGCCTGTGTGGTTGTCGAGTGCAATTTTCGCGATCTGGTCGATGGCCGGTACCGCAGCGATGCCCACCCGCATGCGCTGATCGGAACGGTCGCCTCCATCGTCGTCGACTTCGGTGTTCCCGTCTACTTCTGCTCGGATCGGCAGGCCGCCTGCCGTTTTGTCGAGGAGTTTTTGACACGTTTTCACCGGAGGATCGCGAAATGCCAAAAAGAAATGAGAGTACCCCGGCGCGACTCCGGGGAAGAATAGAGCGCGTCTACTATGCCGGACCGAAGTTTTCCGCTGGCCGTCTACTCACCCCAACCGGGGAAGAGGTTCAGTTCGCGGGCAACCTGTTCGCCCGAGAGAATCAGCCTGTGGTTCTGCTCGGGACGTGGTCCACCCATCCCAAGTACGGCCGCCAGTTCAAGGTTGATGGTATGGAGCACGACCTTGAGCTCGATCCGGAGGGTTTGGTCCACTATCTGGCCAACCATCCGGAGATCAAAGGCATTGGTCCGGCCAAGGCCAGGTTGATCGTTGAGACGTTCGGCGATGCATTTGAAGAGACCCTCCTGAAGGACCCTGAGCGCATCACGCTCGCAGCCCGCCTGCCCAAGGATTCTGCGCAGCGTCTTCGTGACGAATGGCTGAAAAACCGCAGTGTCAACACCGTCATGGCCTGGCTATCGGCCTTTGGCTTGACCCACCATCAGGTCACCACCCTCGTTGAAAAGCTCGGCGGCAACTGCCTCGATGTCCTGAAGGAAGACCCTTACATCCTCATTCGGGAGATCCGGGGATTCGGCTTCAAGAAGGTCGACAAGATCGCCCGTAAGCTGGGCACCCCCAAGGACCACACTCCACGTATCCGGGCCGGGTTGAATTTCTGCGTTCGGGAAGCCCTGGACAATGGCCACTGCTGGATCGAATACGAGGATCTCGTCGACCAGGCCAATTTGCTGCTGGTCATGGATGCCCTGGACAGCCGGGTCCGTGTCGAGAGCTCCCTCGATGCGCTTATCGACGAACACGCGCTTGCCTGTGACTCGCACGGCGGGCGCTTCGTCGTCGCTATGCCGGAGATCGTCCGCATGGAGCGGGAGCTGGCTTCGCTGTTCGGCCAGGCCCAAACGCCCAACCCTCATTTCCATTCCGTCAAGAAACTCGATGCCCTGATTCGACGCTGCGCGGCAACGCTGAACGAGAAGCAGCTCGAGGCAGTCCACTCGGCCCTCAAGCACAGTATCAGTCTGATCTCGGGGGGAGCCGGTTCGGGCAAGAGCTACACCATTTCGGTCATCAACACCATCTGCGAGGAGAGCGATCTGGAGGTCGTGCTCGCCGCGCCGACCGGCAAGGCGGCAAAGCGCCTGGAGGAAGTCAGCGGTCGCAGTGGCACCACCATCCACCGACTGCTCGGTTATGACGGCAAGGGCTTCTCGCGCAACAGGGATAATCCCATTGATGCCGACATCCTGGTGGTCGACGAATTCTCGATGGTCGACGTGCTGCTGGCATGGCATCTCTTCGAGGCGGTGGATCTTACGCACACCATGGTCCTGCTGGTAGGCGACCACAATCAGCTCCCGCCGGTGGGACCCGGGAACATCCTTCGCGATCTGATCCAAACACGCGCCATTCCCACGGTCATTCTCGACAAGGTCGTGCGCCAAGCTGGCGTGTTGAAGGAAAACTGTACCGCCATCCTCAAAGGCGAGGTGCGAAAAACCAGCGAGATCTCCGTATCCGGACGCCGGGACTGGTATCTGGTGGACCAGTTCACCGATCCGATGGCGGCACGCTCTTTCTTGCTGGAGCTGTTCCAGCAGCGACTCGACGCGCTGGGTTTCGACATCATCAAGGACGTGCAGGTCCTGACGCCCACCCACAAGGGACCGCTCGGCACCAAGGAGCTCAACGAGGAACTGCAGCGACTCATCCAACGCAAGCTCTGGAATACCGAAGTGCCGCCCATCGCCACGGGCCGCCGCGCTCCGTTTCTCAAGCACGACAAGGTCATCCAGACCCGGAACAACTACGACCTGAACGTGATGAACGGTGCCATCGGTTATGTGGTCGATGTCCTCGCGAACGGCACCCTGGTCATCGACTTCGACGGTATGCCGGTGGAACTGGAGAAGGGTTCGCCCGACCTGCAGGATCTGCAGCTTGCCTATGTGCTCACGATCCACAAAACCCAGGGGTCCGAGTTTCCCTGCGCCGTGGTCGTGGTTCACAAGGCCCATTCCTTCATGCACCACCGCAATCTGCTCTATACCGGGGTGACTCGCGCCCGACGCACAACCATTGTTCTGGGTGACCACTGGGGTATTCAGAACTGCGCAAAACGCTGCCAGGTTGACGACCGCAGAACCTTCCTGCCCCTGTTCCTGGATGCCGCTCAACATGCGGGGGCCGAATGAGCATGAGCGGAACGGATAACGTCAGGGAATATTATCGGCTCATCACCGAGATGGACATTGGTGATGTGGCTCGCGAGCTCCTACCTGGACGGATCACCCAGGAGTCAGGGCAGCGCCTGATGTGCGATTGCCCCAACCATCAAAGCCAGTCGCGTCTCTCGCTGCACGTGATGCTGGACAAGCAAGGCTGGTACTGCTTCGGCTGCGGCGTGGGCGGTGACGTGCTTCAGCTTGTGGAGTTCATTCAGTCGGGTACTGTGACCGCCGGAGAATCGGGACCGATGCCGGACAGCCACCGCCAGGCCCGGGATTACCTCGCCAAGAAGGCTGGCTTGCCGCCACTGTCGCGTTACGGTCTCAGCCAGGAACGTCTGGCCCAAACGGAGGCCGACCGCGCCTTCGAGTTGCGAGTCAAGGATGCGCTGACCGGCCTGGCCAGGATCTATCACGCCCGGCTCAAGGAGTCTCCGGAGGTTCTCGATTGGCTGAAGTCCAAGTACGCCCTGAACGACGAGACCATCGACGATCTCCTGATCGGCTACGCGGATAACGAATCCGGCGTGGTCGCCCAATTGACGGGTGGCACGGACGGTTTCTCGAAGCGTGAGCTCACCGCCACCGGCTCGTTTCGCCCGACCAGCCAGGACGGCCTGACGCCGTTCTTCGAACGCCGGATCGTCTTCCCGTACTGGAGCCGAGGGCGCGTCGTGTTCATGATCGGCCGCAAGACCCCGTGGACCCCGGACGTCAACTGGGAGCAAGGGAAATACAAGAAACTGCCAGTTCACGACGAACACCAGCGGCCCTACGTCGCAGACTTCATCAACAACGCACTGCTGTTCAACGAGGACTGTCTGCTGGCCAGGCCAGGCAAGGTCATCATCACTGAGGGGGTGACCGATTGTCTGGCGCTGATGCAACTGGGATTGCCAACCGTTTCCCCGGTCACCGTCCGTATTCGGGCTGCCGATTGGGAACGATTGATCCCGAAGCTGCGAGGTGTGGAGACCGTCTATATCTGCCAGGACAACGAACTCTCTCAGGCCGGTCTCAAAGGGGCGCTGCAAACCGCACGCACTTTGGCCGAACACAAGATCGACACTCGGCTGGTGACGCTGCCGTTGTCGGAAACGCAGATTGCTGCCCGGCAGCAACTTACCGAATGCTTCGATCTGACTGCGAGCGTAGGCCCGAAGGAGCTGGCCAAGCTCCTGGTAGGCCGCACAGCCGATGAAATTCAGACGGCGGAAGCGCTTTTGTCCACCGCTAAGATTGACGTTAACGACTATATCGCCGCCGGACACACCCGAGAGGATTTCGAGCGCCTGCTTGTGGAAGCCTGCACGCCCATCGAGTTTGGAGTGCGCTCACTACCAGCAGAAGTCCCGGAAGAGGATCGCAATCGACTGCTCGAGCCGATCCTTGGGGAAATCTCCGAACAGTCGCCGCTGGAACAAAGCCGTCTGCTGAAGCTGGTGCAGGAGCGTATCGGCGGCGGTATCTCCATGGCCACCCTGAAGGAACAGATCCGAGCCATCCAGAAGGACCGCAAGGTCGAGTTCAAGAACGAGAAAAAAAAGGCCAAGCGGATGTCTGGCGCGATGCCCGGCTCTTGTCGTGCCCGGGTCGACGAGGTTCTGATCGATACCGAACTGGAGAACGGCGCACCCGACTACACTCTGGCGGCTGAGGCAGCCTACGACTGGTTCAACGCCAACGGTGCGCAGTTCTTTCATACCCTCCCGGGCGAGCCTTTTATGTATTTCGACAATGCCATTTACTGGATGGACTCGCCGGATCGAGGACGCAAGCGGCATTATGCGGCGATGCTCTACAAGCACACTGGCATGGTTCCGACCACGGGCGGCGGCAGGACCTTTTTCGAGGTTTTACCCAGCCTTGCCATGATCCGTGGGCAAGTTAGAGACCACTTTTCCTGGCTGCACACAGACGTCGCCTCATACACGGTCTATTTCAATCTGAACAATCCAGAGCACGAGATCGCTAAAATCACCCCGGACGAAATCCGGATTATGAAGAATGGCGGGAACGAAGACGGCATTATCCTTGACGGCTCCCGCAAGATGAAGCCGCTGAAGTTTCTGCCGGACGCCGACCTCGAAGAGGCGGATAAGCTCCTGGTTGATCTGCTGGTCGGCAACATGACCTGCCCGCAGGGGGATCGGTTTCTGATCCTCTCTTGGTTGTCTTGCTTTCTGCTGATCGACTTTGCCGGGACGCGTCCCATGACCCGTTTCGAAGGCTCGGCCGGTTCGGGCAAGACCACCGCCAGCAAAATCACCTCGACACTGCTCTACGGCGAGCCCCAGCACAAGAAGGCCACCGACGCGGCGAACTACACCGACGGCTCGCAGAACCCGCTCATCGTCCTCGACAACATCGAGGTCAAGCAGATGACCGAGGATCTGACCACTTTCATGTTGACCAGCATCACCGGCATCGCCAAGGAGAAACGCAAGAGCGGCACAGACAGCGAGACCATTACCGAGCGCACCAAGTGCCTGCTGAACACCACTGGCATCGAACCACTGTGCGGTGAACTATCCGAGATCCTGTCGCGCTCCTTTGTCATCAATTTCGATCTGGCCAACCAGGCCAGTGACTGCTTCCTGGAATCGGAGGTCATTTCGGCCATTCAACAGAACCGGGATCTGATCATCTCTGCCATCATGAAGCGCACCAGCCATGTGCTGGCAATGATCCAGAAGGGAGCACAAAAACAGGTCATGCGATTGCTGCACCGAGCCATGCCGACCCATGGCAAACGGCGCTGCAATGACTATCTGAGCCTGATGTATCTCATGATGCTTGCAGGTTCCGAAGAACGGGAGGTAACGGCCGGGCTCGAGGAGCTCAGCCCGCTGTTTATTGAACAGATCCACTCCATCAACGATACCAGTCAGGAGATGGCGAGGGAGTCCAATCCTATCGCGACGGCGCTGGCCTCGCTCTTCCATTCGTATCGGAACGCGGTGGACCTCGACGAGAAGGCCCGTTATGGCGAGGATGACCGAGCCAACCACGTCGTCGGGTTCATCGAGCGTTACCAGGTACGGTTCGAAAACGAGAACACCATGGAGCCACTATCAGCGGGACGACTACTGGCCGCGCTGCGCAGGGTCGGCCGGGAGTTCAACCTCGAGTTTGAGTACAAAAAGCCCGCCCAGCTCGGACGGCGAATCAATAACGACCTGGATGTTATTCGGGATGCCGGATTCATAATTGACCCTCGGCGTAACGCCCATACCAAAAACTTCGAGTACCGCATTAGCTCAAAAGGTGTTTAACGAGATATTTTCTCTTTAACATTGACTTTCAGGCCGACTATGCCTATATTGAGGGCATGATAAAGCGAATATTTCACTTTAGGAGGCGGTAAGATGATAGTCAGTTTCTCACTCGAAAACTGGATGTCTTTCCGCAACCAGGTCACCTTTTCGATGGTTGCCAGCAGGGAGCGCCAGCATGGAGACAGAGTTCCCAAGCTTGGTAAATACCAAACGAGGGTTCTTCCGGTTGCGGCAATTTATGGCGGTAATGCGTCGGGCAAGACCAATTTTTTTAAGGCACTGAGTTTTGCCAAAGCATTGGTCGTCAAAGGAACTCAGCCTGACAGCCTGATTCCTGTCGAGGTCTTTCGATTGGACGCCAAAGGAGCGGAGCAGCCTTCGCGCTTTGCCTTTGAGTTGCTTATCGACGAGATCATTTACGAGTTCAGCTTCGCGGTAACCCGCAAGGCTATCCTGGAAGAAAAGCTGGTGGTGATCACGAGCACCAGCGAGAAGGTGCTCTATGACCGCCGCGAAGGAAAGCC
>Ga0210044_10002610_pt1 | contig 26565 bp, 12 predicted proteins | sample CryGey13umfilter_2_FD_183959 | JGI IMG/M metagenome (GOLD analysis project Ga0210044, IMG submission 183959) | Groundwater microbial communities from aquifer in Utah, USA - Crystal Geyser 4/9/14 3 um filter (SPAdes) (version 2) | ecosystem: Environmental > Aquatic > Deep subsurface >... | reverse complement strand
GGCGGTGCCCCGCCCGCTGCTTTGTTCAAGTTCTCGCGCGACCGCCAGATGATCCACCCGAACAAGCATCTCGCCGGGTGGCAGGGGATCCTGCAAGCCGATGCCTATAGCGGCTATAACGACCTCTACCTGGCCGACCGCAGTCCTGGTCCTGCGCGCGGCGCGCTCTGCTGGAGCCACGCGCGGCGCAAGTTCTTCGAACTGGCTGACATCGCGGGCAACGCGCGCAAAAACAAGCCCGCGCATGATATCTCGCCCGCAGCACTGGAAGCGGTGAAACGGATCGATGCGATCTTCGCCATCGAGCGCGAGATCAATGGCACCGGCGCAGATGCCCGCCTTGCCGTGCGGCAGGAACGATCCCGACCGCTGGTCGAGAAACTGCACACCTGGCTGCTGGATGAGCGCGCCAGAATGTCGAAACATAACAGCGTCGCCAAGGCCATCGACTATCTGATGCCGCCCAAGGGCGAGCGATGGGATGCCTTCGCCGCTTTCCTCCATGATGGGCGCATCTGCCTGACCAACAATGCCGCCGAACGCGCCCTCAGAGGCATCGCACTGGGCAGAAAGTCGTGGCTCTTTGCGGGGTCCGAGCGCGGCGGCGAACGCGCGGCCTTCATGTATACCCTCATCGTCAGTTGCAAGATGAACAATATCGACCCGCAGGCCTGGATGGCCGATGTCTTGGCGCGCCTGCCCGACATCACCGTGTCACGCGTGCCCGAGTTGCTCCCTTGGAACTGGAAGACCGAGCAGGAAGCTGTCAAAGCCGCGTGACCGCGTCCCTCGCCGGATGCTTACGATTCAATCCACTAGGGCATTTGTTCCAGGAAAGTTGACTCGGGTGAAACGTTGAGATCACATTCAAGCTTGAGGTTGCGTACACCGCTTCGAGCCCGAAAACCGCCACCGCTGGCCCATGAAGAAGATTGTAATTTGTGTATCGCGCGCTAGACGTTGCACAAGTTACTAATTTAATTGAGAAAACGATGACGCTGGGATCTGAACCAATTGCGACCCGGGCGTTTAGCGGTCTTGCTTACGCCAGCGGATGTTTCGTGGGGCTTTCGCTTCGCAGCTGGGTCCAATGCCTTGTAACCGGTATCGGCGCGGGCGTGGCAGCGGCTTGGATTGTGCGATCTGGCCTTGCTGCTGCGGACTGGTTTGGGCTCTTGTCGGGCACCCTAGCAATCCTCGCCTTGGCCGGGCTGATCTGGCACGAAGGAAGACTACGGCGGCTATTTCGCGCCTTCGGGCAAGAAGCCATGACCACGCGTTCCTTTGTTCGTGCGGCGCAAAGTCCGGCCAAACGCCGCTTGGCTGAGATAGGTTGGTTGGGCTGCGCAGGGTTGTTGGCTGTCGTAGCCGTATTCGTCTGGGTGGTTCCGGCGGTTTCAGCGACGGTTCTGGTGATTACTCCGGTTCTTGCCGTGCTGCTCCTTGCTCTTCATGCCATGCTGACGGACCAGACGAAGCCCGATTTGGTAATCGAGCGCATCGTCAACCGGGCAGTGCAGACCACGGTGCTCACTTATGTACCGGATGAGGATCGACTGGCCGCCGCTTGGTCTGCCGCCCAAAGACTAGAGGTGCTTCGGGTAGCGACTACAGCACAACCACACATAAATCCCGCAGCCAACGGCGTTCTCAGGGCGATGGACAGCGTCGATGCGCCGCGTCCGATGTTGATCGTCACAGGCCCTTCGGTTTTGGCGGATCTGGCACTGCGGTTGCGGGCGAGCAGTTCTGCGGCCCAACGGGCGTTGCCCTTCGGCCTTTTGGCCTTGGCACTGCAACTTTGGGTGCCTGATGGACTGATCCCGTTACTTCCCGCGCCGGGATTGGTCCTCGACATGGTCGTTGACCGGGTTAACCCACCGGCGCTGGAGCCCAAGCCCGAAACGCCAGTGACCGATAGTCCCGCCCAACCCAAACCTAACGACCCGCTGAACCCACAAGGTCAGAACAGCCCAAAGGATAAAGCCACGCCCAAAGATGGCCAAAACCAGACTGGCTCCGACTCCGCGCAGCAAGCGCCGGGCGATCAGGGGCAGTCGGGGTCGGACGCGTCCAGCAAAGCGCCGGGTGATCAGGGACAGTCCGGGGCGGACCGGTCCGGCAAAGCGCCGGGTGATCAAGGGCAGTCGGGGTCGGATGGGTCTGGCAAAGCGCCTGGTGATCAGGGACAGTCGGGATCGGACGGGTCCAGCAAAGCGCCGGGTGATCAGGGACAGTCCGGGGCGGACCGGTCCGGCAAAGCGCCGGGTGATCAAGGGCAGTCGGGGTCGGATGGGTCTGGCAAAGCGCCTGGTGATCAGGGACAGTCGGGATCGGACGGGTCCAGCAAAGCGCCGGGTGATCAGGGACAGTCCGGGGCGGACCGGTCCGGCAAAGCGCCGGGTGATCAAGGGCAGTCGGGGTCGGATGGGTCTGGCAAAGCGCCTGGTGATCAGGGACAGTCGGGATCGGACGGGTCCAGCAAAGCGCCGGGTGATCAGGGACAGTCCGGGGCGGACCGGTCCGGCAAAGCGCCGGGTGATCAAGGGCAGTCGGGGTCGGATGGGTCTGGCAAAGCGCCTGGTGATCAGGGACAGTCGGGATCGGACGGGTCCGGCAAAGCGCCGGGCGATCAGGGGCAGTCGGGGTCGGATGGGTCCGGCAAAGCGCCGGGCGATCAGGGGCAGTCGGGGTCGGATGGGTTCGGAAAAGCGCCGGGCGATCAGGGACAGTCCGGGGCGGATGGGTCCGGCCAAGCGCTGGGCGATCAAGGGCAGTCGGGGTCGGACGGGTCCGGCCAAGCGCCGGGAAATCAAGGGCAGTCCGGGCAGAAAGGGCAAAGCGGCCAAGGTCAGTCAGGGCCCGAAACAAACGACCGACCGCGGAGTGGCTCGGGCCAGTCTGCCGATCAGGATGACGCCGGACAGGCTGGGGTGGGGGAAGGTGGCGCATCACCGGCAGACAAGGGGCAAACGGTTGCCGCTAGCCCGCAGGGCACAGGGAACAGCGGGCTTGTACCGCAAGGGGCCGGGGCGGGGCAGGACAACAAATCTGAAACCGGCGTAGCGATGCCGCAACCGGGCGATAGCAGCCCCACGGACGGCCCAAAGGTCGGTGTAATGGACCCTACGGCCAAGGGTGGCGAGCCGGTTGTGGTGCAGGCTGTGACCGGTGGCAGCGAGGTCGAGGGTGCGCAGCAAATTACGGCAGGCAGTCAGCAGGCTCAATTTGCCGATCCGGGCCAATCTGCGGGCTTGCCCGAAGTGGCGTTGCGCGCTGATATGCCTTTGCCTGATGGTCTACCGCCGGGGCCAGCACCCAAGCAGGGTCTTGCCGCCTGGATCACGGAATTTCTGCATTGAACTTGAACTGAACCTACATCGAAAAAGGAATGGGACAGATGAGTTTTGAATTGCGGGCAGACGATATCGACTATCTGCGCGGTCTGCCCGCCGCCGTTGAGGCGCGCAACATGTTCGGTCTTGCGCCTGTCGTCAAACTGCTGGTCATCTCGTTGCTTACCGGGGGCCATGTGCTGCTGGAGGGCAATCCCGGCCTTGGCAAGACAGCGCTCGTGCGCGCTTTGGCCGATGCGATGGGCCTGGGGCGCAAGGCGGTCGGGCGTATCCAGTTCACCCCCGATCTGATGCCTGCCGATATTACCGGCACCCTGATGCCTGCGGCGGATGGCTCTGGTGCGCTGAAATTCCGCCCGGGTCCGATTTTTCACGCTCTGCTCATTGCCGATGAGATCAACCGCGCCACGCCCAAGACCCAATCCGCCATGTTGGAAGCCATGGCAGAGTTTCAGGTGACCGTATTGGGCAAAACCGAACCTCTGCGCCATGCCCGCAGCTTTTCGCATGGCGGTTATATGACAGAGGTGAACACCCCGTTCATGGTCATGGCCACGCAGAACCCAATTGATCAGGAAGGCACTTATGACCTTCCAGAGGCGCAGTCTGACCGCTTCATGTTCAAAATCCGAATGTCGATGCCGGGGGCCGATGTGATCGCCCGCATTGTGCGCAAGGAAATCGCCCCCATAGTGGTACCTCCCGTGGAGCCGGAAACGCCCTTAGATGCCGAAGTGCCCCTGACAGAGGCGGAAAAGGCGGCTCTGGTTCAATTGCACAATGCCAGCCGGGCGGTGCTGTCGCTGACGCTGCCGCCGGTGGTCGAGGCGCATGTCGTCAACATCGTGCAAGCCACCAACCTCAATTTCGCCGAAATGACCGGACTGTCGCCCAAACGACGCGAGGCACTGAAGGTCTGGTTGGGCAACCGGATCACCTATCCTTTGGGGCCACGCGCGGCCTCTGCCCTTGCCAAGGGCGCATTGGGGTGGAGTGCGGTGGACGCGACGCCGCCCGCCGAAGCGTTGACAGCGGCGGCGGGGGCCCGGCAGGGGCTGGCCGCAGTACTGCGTCCGGTCTTGCGCCACCGTTTGCGGATCACGCTGGATGACCTGCCGCCCGAGGCGCGCACGGGTGCGGGTGAGGCTGTGGCCTTGGATGCCTTCCTGACAGAGTTGGCCCTGATGAGCGCGCCAGACCTTGCCGTGGGCGGTGAGGGGGCAGGATACAATGACCGGTTCCGGGCCGATCTGGCCAGCCCCATGGCCAAGCTGGCGATCTGAGCCTTGGCAGTAAAACCCGCCTATCAGCCGCCGCCTTTGCCGGACAACCTGTTGTCCCGGCTACGGTTGAAATTGCGCAAAACTTTGCCAAGTCAGGGGATTGGCCCGCATTTACGGCGCAGACAGGGCCAAAGCCTGCAGTTTCGGGATTACCGGGCCTATCAGTTCGGCGACGACATCCGAGCGGTGGATTGGATGGCCTCGGCCCGGCAAAGCCGCAAGGATCAGTTGATCGTCAGGACGTTCGAGGCGGAAGAGCGGATGACGGTGGTGCTGATCCTCGACAACCGCCCCGCGATGCGCCTGCCTGAGGGGGCCGAAAAGTTGAAATTTGCGTTGTGGGCAATGGAGTGTATCGCCACCATCGCCGCCGAAGATGGCAATGACGTGGTCTTGGCACCGTTGTTTGGGCAAGGGGCGCCCGTCAGGGCGCGCGGGCGCGGGGTAGGGCCTGTCGCGCGCAAGGTGGCCCTTGGCTTGTGGTCTGCGGCAGGCGCGCCGGATTTCGCCGCAAACCCCACAACTTTGACGACGGCACTGCTGCCATTCCTGCGGCCTGCCAGTGCGGTCGTCCTGCTTTCGGACATGCTGTTTGACGACACTGATGGTGCTGTGGCCAGGCTGGCCGATTTGGCCCAAAAGCAGCGCCGTGCCCTGATGATCGTGGAACTGGACAGTATGGAGCATGAAATCGCCCGGCTGGACCGCAGCAGACCTGCCCGCCTTTCCCGGTTCGAGGGACGCGATTTTCCGCTAGCCCCGGTCGATCTGGGTGAAGATTTGTTTCAGGGCGCACGGGCTGCGGCTCAGGATTTGCGCCGTGCCAGGCGGGCTCAATGGGCCAAGTCCGGGCTGGTCTGGCCCGCGCCCGTGGTCTGGCCCACAGCGGATTTCAGCTTGGCCCGTTTTTTTACCTCAAGTTTTCCGGAGCTTGCGATCTTGCGCAACCTTGTCACGCGGGAAGGGCCGGGATGATAGCGCTTCTGCTGGGTGGGGCCTCGGCCTTTGGATTGCTGGTCTGGCATATGCAGCGGCGGGCGCGGGCACCGGTGGTTCTGTCCTTTGCCCGGCTGTTGCCCGAACCAAAACCCGCCGCCCGGCCAGAGCCGCGCTTCGCGCCGACGCTGCCCTTGACCTCGATTGGGTTCTGGTTGCGCATTGCGGCGGCGTTGGGTGCGCTGGCTGCGATGCTGATTAACCACGATGTGTTGTTGGCGCAAAGCGGTGAGGCTGTGGCGCTGCGGATCGTGGTGGACGTCACCGACAGCATGAGCCTGCCCGAAGGCAGCGCCACGCGGTTTGATGCGGCAAAGGTGGTGATCGCAAACGTGCTCGACCGGCTTGGCCCCAACGGCACATTGTCTTGTGTCGAGGTTGTGCCTGTCGGGGCCACAATCGGGCAAGCCGGGGCGTTGGCGGCTTTGCACCCGCTGCCCGAGGGCGGCGACGCTGGCCTTTTGCGTGCAACCGCGCAGAGTGCAAGCAAGGATTGCCAGCCCACCCATGTGTTGGTGCTGACCGACGCGGTCCAGCCTGCGGGAGATTGGCCTGAGGGTGGGCCGGTGCTGATCTGGCACCAGATCGGCGCGCCGGTTGCCAATGCGGGCATCCGGCAGGTGACGCTGACGGCTCCAGGGCTAAGTGCCGCTCAGGCAGGCGTGAATTTTGAAGTGGATGTGTTCGGGCTGGACCTGAAACCCGGCCTCGATCTGGCCGGGCCGGGCGGCAAACGCGAAGTGCCCTTGTTGCCCGACCCTGACCGCCCTTCGGTCCTGCAAGGCACGCTGCCCCTGACCAAGGCCGGGTCTTACCTGGCGGCGTTGCGGGATGGCGGGGCTTACGGTGCCGATGATGTCGTGGCCTTCACCGTACCCGATCTGCCTCGCCATCAGGTTGACTGGCGCTTGGCCGGTTGGAAAGCACCAGCAAATCTGGAACCCGGTGCGGGGCCAGATGTCTTGCTGGTGGCCGCGTTGGACCAGATTACCCCCGCCGATCTGGCGCGCCCGCTGTTGGCCACCTATGACGGCTGGCAGGGCGGAGGTCAGGCGCAAGCCATCGGAGCCTTTACCGAGGACGCTGACCTGCGGGCCGGGTTAAACCTGGATGCCTTCGAGGCCCACGCACCCATGCCCTTGCAGGCCGCCCTGCCACCGGGCTTCGTGCCAGTGCTGACCGATGCAGCCAGCGGTCGTGCCTTTGCGGCCCGCCGCCTGTCGCCGCCCGGTCTTATTGTTCCCGCCCCGGTGGCATCAGGGGATGATCAGGTCACCAATCTGTCGCTGACCCTGTTCTTTGACGCTTTGTCGGCGCTGACTAGTGGCGGCACCAAACTGGCAGACAGCAGGTGGCAGGATGCTGGCGGGCGCAAAGTGGCTCTGGCTTGGAAGGAAAGTGACACCGCCCGCGCGCTGGCCCCGACCCCCACATCCGCCATCGAACCGGCTCCACGCCCCGCCAAGCCCTCGCCCTTGACGCCATACCTGATCCTTGCCGTTCTGGCCCTGATCCTGACCGAGCGGGTGTTGGCGCTTTGGCCGCTGATGCAAAGGCGCAGCCGTGCTGTGTAGCGCCGTCTCACCCCTGTTTTCCGCGTTCGGATCGTTGTCCTGCCCCGGTGCTCCGGCTTACGGTGCGGTCATTCTGGCGGGACTTGTTGCGCTGGCGTCGCTGGTTCTAGTGCTGCGCAGTGCTGCGGTTCTGTGGCGGCGGGCGGTGGCAGGGGCATTGGTAGTGCTTACGGGCCTGATGTTGGCCTTTGCGGCGATGGAGCCGAAACTCAGTGCACCCATGGAAACGTCCGAGGGCGGAATGGTTGTGGTGCTGGTCGATGGCTCGGAAAGCTTCTGGCGTGACCCGGACCGCGCGCGCGCCGCCTTGGACGATATGGCTGATCGGATCGGTTCTGGGCGGATCAGTTCCAGTGATTCTACGGCTGGAAATTGGCAAGGGCAGGTCCTGATCTTCGGCGCGTCGGTGGAATCTGCGGGTGCCGTCGTGCCGCTGGACCGTCTGGCCGAGGTGGTGCGGCAGGCCGAGCCCCCGAAAATCAGTGATCAAAGTAATGGTGCTGCGGGGTTGCAGGCAGCACTGTCGGCCATCAGCAAAGCCGGCGGGCGGGGGCAGGTGATCCTGGCGACTGATGGCCTGTTTGACGCACCGGTGCCAGACGCGACCCTTGCCAATGCAGTCGCGGCGGGCGTGGCCGTCAATGTTTTTGCCGCAGGTTCATTGGCGCCTGGTCGGGGACTGGTGGCGCTGGATCTGGGGCCAGATCAGTGGATCGGTCGCCCCGCTGCGGTCCGTACCACCATTGCGGGCGGTGGCGAGATGCGGTTTTCCGATGCCGCAACCTCGGTTACAACCAAGGTTCCGCCTGCCGATCATCTGCAAGCGCAGCGGGCCAATGTGGTATTTGCCCAACGGGGCCTGCGCCACGTCTCGGTCCGGTTCGACACCGAAGGTCATCAGCAGGACCGCACGCTCTACACCCTGGTACGCGGACCGGCGCGCGTGCTGGTTTACGGTGCCGCTGCGTGGGCCGACGGGCTGGACCCTGTGAAATGGCTGATCGAGCGTGGCGATCCCGCAGCACCCGCCGACCCCGCGGGTTTTGATGCGGTGGTGGTTGACAGCCTGTCCCCGACGGATTTTGCGCCAGGCTTTGCCGACGGTTTGCTGAAAGCTGCCGACGGAACCGGTATCTTTTTGATCAACGGCCCGATGCGCGGAACCAAGGAACAGGTCCAGCGCATCGGCGACTGGAACGCGAGCCCCCTGTCGCCCATCTTGCCCGTTGACAGCGACCCGCGCAAATTCGTGCAGGAACCGCCGCCCCGCAACGTGGTCATCATGATCGACGTATCAGGCTCGATGGCGGGTGGACCCTTGGCTACGGCAGAGGCTGCGGCCCATGCGATCATGGCGCAACTGCGGCCCCAGGATACCATTGAAATCCTGCCATTTTCCGATGGGTCCGACCGTCGGTTTGAACAGACCAACGCCTCGCCGCAGGCACTGGCGCAGGCACAGGCATTTGTAGACAGCCTTGTCGCAGGTGGTGGGACTGAGCCTGCGGAAACCTTGGCAGAGGCCGCCAAGAAGGCCTCCAACTACTGTTCTTACTTCTTTCTGTCGGATGGCGGGTTTACTTTGCCGCCGGGGACCAGCCCGAAATGCTATACGACAGCGATTGCCACGGCTGGCATGGATTTTCCGCCAGACATTCTCAAATGGGGCGATGCGATCACGCTGCAACCCGGCAGCGGCGTGGACGAATTGAAGCTGCGCTATTTTGAACCCGACGTGCGGACCGAATACTTCCGCGAGGGTAGTGTCACCCCGATCACCGTCGAGGATGCCGCGACGTTCCCGCCCGTGCCACCACTGGATGGCGTAGCGCTAAGCTTTCCGCGCGTCGATGCGTCGGTGCCAGCGATCTATCCCACACCGCCGCCTGACCCTGTGCTGGCCTTTCGCCATGACGGCACAAGGCGTGGTATTTCAACTGCGGTGCTTCTGTCGCAAGTGCCGCAATCCTGGGCCAGCGATCCGGCGGGCAAAGCCGTGATGAATGCCACCCTGACCGAGTTGATCGGCTGGAAAGATCAGAACCGTTACGCCATCCGCCTGACACTGGCAGGTGACGTTCTGACCGCCCGCATCACTGTACAGGTGGGACAGGCGGGCAAAGCCATGCCGCAACGCCTGACAGCCAGCCTCACCGACGGGGCAGGAGCCACGCACAGTCTGAACCTTGCACCGATAAGAGAGGCGGGGGTATTTCAGGGCATAGCGCAGGTCGCGCTGAGCGACGCGCCGGGCCATGGCACCTTTGTCATCGAAGAACCGGGTGCCCAACAGCGCATCCCGATGTCATTTCCTGCCTCAGTCTCTGCCAAGGGCCAGTCCTCGGGTGAGCCGTTTGATTCTGGCATTGCCCCACGACCATTGGTGCAGATTGCCGCGCTGACGGGCGGCCAGATGCCGTTTGAGGGCTTGCACAACATGGCAGCGGCAGAGACGCCTCCGCCCATCATGGATCTGGCTGCCATGCTGATTGCCCTTGCGCTTTTGGCCTATGCGCTTTCCTTCTGGGTAGGTGGAGGGCGGCCGTGAAAGACAATACAGTACCGACCAGTTCATTTGGCACCTTGCCTGATCTTACCGGGCTCGCGCCGGGCCCGGTCGTGGCTGAACTGCGCGATCTGGGTGCTGCCGGGGTTCGCCGCGCCTTGGGCATGACACTGGATCAGCCTGCATCCGCGCCGCATCTCGGGTTTTGGCTGGACCACCAGACTGCCAGCGGATTTGCCGCGCGTTCTTCGCTGCGCCGATTGAAACAGGCCATGATCTTTGACGATCCCACGGATCTTCCCCCGCTTCTGAGCGGCATCGTCAGCGCAGAGCTTGCTCCGTTCTGGTCGACGCGTGCCTTGGATTGGTTGGGCCGCAAAACCGAAGGCCGACTTTTCACGCGTCCGAAACCGGCAAGCCTCGGTCAGGAAAATTTCGCCGGTGCCCTTGCCACTCAGGCCTTTTTGTACGGAGACTACCGCGCCGAACTTGCACGCGCGGTGCATTTGCACCTGTCCAACAGGGTGATCTTTTACCCCGATCCCGATCCGCTACCAATGTTTTCGACGGCCACGCTGTGCCATCTGGTTGCGGGTTTTGCAGAGTTTCCCACGTGGTCCGCCGCTGCCCGCGAAAATCTGACCGAGCTTGCCATCGGTTTGGACTTCCAACCGCAATGGGCCGGTTTCTGGGACATGTGGCTTCTGGACCAAGCCAGCCAACAACGCGGGTTTAATCCGGTTTGCCCGTTGCCATTGCTGCGAATTGTCAACATTGTGCCACGCGCAGAGGCTGAACTCGCCTTCGATCCGCGGGTCTGCCCCGATTGGGCTGATGCCAAGCCGCACTATCTCGATTTGCTGAACCAAGGCCTACCCTGATTTTGACCGGAGTTATCTTCTATCATGTTTGACCAGAAATCCATCGCCACGCTGTACTACGCCCACCGCAAGACCCTGTCGTCACTTGTCGCTTTGGAATCCGCATTGAACGGGCGGTTTTACAACATGCAGGCAGCGATAGAATGCATGATGCTGGCGGCGTTGACCGGCGAAGCGATGTTGATGATTGGCCCGCCCGGCACGGCCAAATCGCGGTTGGTGCGCAGTTTTTGTGGCCTGGTTGGCTTAATCAAAGATGAGGACCCGGCCACGACCATCCGATCCGATGGGGCGTTGCAAAAAAACGAGAAGTATTTTGAGTATCTGCTGACTCAGTTCACCGAACCGTCAGAATTGTTTGGCTTTTACGATCTGGGCAAGCTTTTTGCTGCCGAAGCCAGCCAGCGCAGTTTTGAGCGCGCGACCGATGGCATGATGCAAAAGGCGGAGGTGGTTTTTCTGGATGAGGTGTTCAATGCCTCCAGTGCCATCCTGAATTCGTTGCTGACGTTCATGAACGAACGCAAGTTCCATGACCGGGGTCGGGTGCATCAGACGCCGATGCGGCTGCTTTTTTCGGCAACCAACCACCCGCCGCGGGAAGAGGGCTTGGGCGCCGCGTTTGACCGCTTTTTGTTGCGGTGCAGGCTGGACAATGCCGCGGCCGACCCGACCTCACTTGCACAACTTTTGGCCAAGGCGTGGAACGAAACCCATGCGGCTCCTCGGGCCGACAGCCAAGGCGACCAATTCAAGGGACTGCTGGAGGCTTTGGATGCCTACCGTCTTCAGGTCGACGCGATGACGCGGGCGGGGATGAAGATCAACACCGACGACATCTTGTTTTCTCGGCTGGCCGATCTGGTTACAGAGTTGCGGCGCAAGGATTTATCGCAGATGTCTAACCGGCGTCTGGTCAAGTTTTCCGGGGTTGTGCTGGCCCACGCTCTGCTGAGGGCCGCGCGTGCGGGCGATGCTGCCCCACCCCGGATCGAGCCGCGTGATCTGATGGTGATCCTGAATTACGGTCTGGATCAGGAGGATGCGAGCACGGTGCAGACGCTGCGAACCCATCTTCTTGGAATGTGATTGGCATCGTGTCGGTGAAAATCGTCTCGCCCGAAATCTGGCCCGGCTTGCGGGAAACTCGTCAGGGTGAACCTTTGCACGCCCGGGCCACGCAGCTTATGGTCGCGGCGCATGAACGTCATGTACCCTTGACGCCGCTTATGGCAGTGGAACTGGCGCGGTTGGAAACTGCGGCCCGTCCCGCGTTGGATCAATATTGGGGCCGCGCCTATCTGCGCTGCGGCGAGGCGATGGCGGTGCCCGATCTGATCGGGCAATCGGAATTCTGGGCGGGCAGCGTGGCGCGGCTTATGGGGCTGGTGGTGGAACCTGTGCTGCGGCATGCTCAAGCGCAAAGCGGTTCTGTTGCCCTGCGCGGAGCGGCGGCTTTGGGTGCGCAGTTTCAGGCGGATGATCTGCGCACGGCTATCACAAAACTGGAAGCGCAGGTCTGGCGGGCGTTGTCGGAAACCGATGTTATGGGACGCGGATTTTGGGTTCTGGCCGGGGTTGGCCTGCAAGCGGCGGCTACGCAAACGCTGGAACGCAAAGTTTCTCGACTTTCCCGCGTCCTGTTGCACCGCGATTTGCCCGGCGAACCTGATGTCACCCTGTCACGCCTGCTGTTCGAGGCGGAGCCAGCTTTCCCCGATCAGTTCGTCAAACGCCAACGCACACGTGCGCGTTTCCGGTCGATGCGCAAACGTTCGGGCATAAGGCCTAAAGAGGGAGGGGTTGCGGGCATCCGCACCTCGCGCATGGTCGAGGATTTTTCTGACAGCCTGCTGTCCGAACTGGTGCTGCCGGAGGAAATTGTGGCAAGCAAGATCCTGCAAGAGGGGTTGATGGTGCGCCACCGCCCCCCATTGAGGGAACCAAAGCGTGATCTTTTGTGGCTGACCTTGGCCGATCGCAGGCTTGAGGATGCCAGCAGCGCCTTGTTCAAAGCAGCATGGGCCGATGCAGCCCTTCGCCTGCGGCTGATCTTGTGCAGCATGGGGCTGGAACACAGTGACCTGATGTGGAGTGAGGCGAACCGCCTGTCGCAAAGCCAACAGATTCTGTCCGCGCAAGGCATGACCTTGCCGCCCGGCATTGACCCGATGGCGCTGTCAGGGCCGTTGCGCGCCGATATGATCCTGCGGTCTGGCCTGTTGCCTTCGTTTCTGGACAGCCTGCCGCGCAAGGTCGCAGTGGAGGCCCCTGTGGAGGCGGCGGACCAGGATTTCCTGTCCTTCCTGCCCGGCCTTGCCACGCAGGCCGTGACAGAGTTGGCACAGCGTGCGAAGGGCGTGCGCCGCCGCGATGGCAGCCGTGCAGAGCCGCCGCGCCCGGCAGACTATCACAAGCGCCTTGTGCTGGTGGGCGTGCAGGACAAGACCACCAAGCCGGGCCAGTTTCAGGATGACTGGCCCAGCTTGCGCCAGCAAGTGCGCGCCCAGCTTAAACGCCCATTGGGCCAAGTGGACACGGTGGCCGCCGTGGCATTCCCGCCCCAGATCCGGCGCGGTGCGGTATTTCGCGTTCTGTGCGAGCACCACGGGGCAGAGGTGAGCGAATTCGCAGCCCCGCTTGATGGCACCGGGCCCGAGGTTTTGGCGGGGCTGTTGGGCCATTTGGTGGCATGGATCATCGAGACGACTCTGGGGGCGCTGGATGCCGGATAACCGTCAGGTCATACGCGTGGCAACCCTGAAGCGGCCCGAGGTGTTGCCTTTCATGGCGGCGATGGCCCCACATTTTCAGGCAGCATTGACCTGCGAAGCGCGGTTTGGGGCAACCCCGGATGGCAGCTTGCGCATTGTGTTGCCGCATTGGAATGACCGCCCGCGCCGGTCGAAGGCTGAGGTGGTGGCGTTGCGGGCAGCCTTGGGTGCCGCCGTCGAGGTAGCCACCGGCGCTGCGCGTAATGTGCCCGTGGAGCTGATATCCCAGACTTTAGACGGAATGCTGGACATCATCGGTGCGGCGCTGATGGTGCTCTTCCTTGGGGCCAGCGAAAACCAACAGACGGCAGTTCAGGGCCACCCCGAAAAGCTGGCCGTGCTGCGCGGGCATGACACTGCTTTGATCGATACTCTTGCGGCCACCCTGCGCCGCAGCCGCTATCCCACGCTCGCAGTTTCGGGTGTGGCGGTCGATGACCCTTTGACGGTCATCCATCTGACCGACGATAGCGACGCCGGGGCAACGCTGGACGGGCTGCGTGCGGGATTACCACCCGGCGCGTTGGCGGTTCTGGCCGCGCGCGAGACGTCGGCAGGCCGGATCTATCTTCCTGACCATCTGTCCTATCCCGCCATGCAGCGCCCTGCCGCCGGTGCAGTGATGCAGGCCCTGACCGCGCAAGGCTGGCTGGGGTTTGGTGCGGCGTTGCTGTTGGTGCCGCAGCCGGGCGACGGCCTTCTGGCCTGCCAGATGCCTCCCGAGACGCCTTTTACGCCCGTTGTGGACTTAATCCCTGAGTCCGAGGTAGACTCATGGATGACTCTGGCGGTTCAGCAGATATTGCCCTCTGCCGCCGCTGCCGAGGCCTTGGCTGCCCGTATCGTCGGCCCGGCTTTTCCTGTCGGCTACAAGGTTGCCCTTTGCCCGGTGCCTGACCGGCTGCGGCAAGAGGCGGATGTAGAGCTATTGCGCGAGGAAATCGAAGAGCGCGAGGCCGAGATTGGCCTGATCCGTGCCCTTGCAGCACCGCAATTGCGGCTCTTGCGTTTTACCGATGCCCAGTTGCCCGCGCTGGTCGATGGCCTGCGCCTCATGCCGCCCGCCATGCAGCTGAGCGATCATCTGACTTTTGCCACAGCGCAATCAGCGGGGCAGGACTTGCCCAACCATTTCATCCTCTATGACCCATCGCGTCTGTCGATCGAGGGGCGGTTGCCCGAATATTACTGGCGGCAAAAGACCGATGATCACCCGATCGGCTACTGGCTCGATCCTTTCGCCAGCGCCGCCATGACCGGCAGTCAAACCGACCCGCTGATCTTTGTGCCCGTTCGCCAGCACATCATCCCCCGCGTATCTAGGTTTGGCGGCCAACTGGATCAGACAATGCGGCTGGTTCTGGGTAATCTTTTTGCCGATGCCTCTGTCGTGCTGGATGACCCCATGGCGCGACCGATGTTCGTCTTTTCGCCCTCCTCCGAGCCTAGCTTTGATCTGGCGGTCGAAGTGCTGGACCGCGCCAAATTCGCACCCATCAACCTGCGGCTGCGCTGGATCAATGAGCATATACAGGTGCGCTCCCCCCGGCTATTCGAACCGGGCACCATTTCGGCGATTGCTGATGCCGCCTTCAGCGCGGATGCCGCCGCGAAACTGGCAGAAACCATTGGGGCGGATCTGCAAAAGGTCAGCGTTGCCTGGGCCGAAGGCGAAGCGGTGCTGACGGGCCAAATCGGGGACATCACCCGCCATCTGACTGCCGAGGTGGTCGAGGCCGCCGAACGTATCCGCCTGAGCATCGACTATCTGAACCTTGCCCGTAAAAGGATCGCCGAAGTCGACAGTGCCACGCAAAAGGTGCAAATCCGTCTGGGCCGTGTCGAGGGTGCGGTGTCCGGCCTGCAATCGCTTGTTGATGCCAAAGCTGCGGCGCGCAACCAATTCGCCAACGACCTTCTGGCCGAGATTGAGGCGGGTGAGCGGACGGTGGAACAGGCCGTGGCCCGGATGCGAGACCTGAAGGCAGGCATCGCCTTGATCCGGCGGCAGTGGGGCGAAACCGAATGACGGCCGACGCCCAAGAAAGTGCCCCAGCCAGCCCGCAGGACAGCTTGCCAGTCGCACCGCCTGACTTCTTGACGACGCTTCTTGCCGCGCGAACGGGTCTGGCAGTGCCGGTTCCGAACATGCGTGCCACCCACAAAGCGGGGCGAGCGTTGCTGGCCCGCTGCGAAGCATTCAAGCTTCGGCTGACCCAGCGGTTGAATTACCAGGGGGAACTTGCAAGTGCGAAACGTCGCGTGTGGTGGGCAGCGCTGCCGCTGCGTGCGCGCGCGTTGGGGTTTCGCGTGCGACATGACAGTTTGGCGGTGCGCTTTTTCCTGTTCCGCCACCGCGCACTGTTCCGCAATCTGGTGCTTGGTCTGATTGCCGTTCTGGCGCTGGCCTATGTCTACGCCAGCCGGGCAGCGATTGCGGCTTATCTGGGCGGGCTAGTGTCCAGCTTTTCGTCATTCCTCGGGGGGCCGTGATGGCGGACCTTTCGCAAGTGCTGGCCGATCTGACGCGGGCGCAAACCCTTGGGGCCGCGTCGCTGATCGAGCCGCCTGCGACGGGCCGTTCAACGCTGCTCCGGGCAGGTATTGTGTCGACGGGGCGTCCGCGCGGATTTGCCTCGCGGCGCGTGTTTGTGGCCGCAGTTCTGGGCGGGCTGGGTCTGGCGATCTGGGCCTTGGCCTATCGCTGGTTGGGCACTGGCGGGCTGATGTATCCGATTTATTTGCTGCACGACGTGGTGTGGTTGCCACTTCAGGGCCGGTTTTGGGTCGCGACTTTTCCGTTTGGCCTGATCTGGGCCGTGCCCACGCTTGCCTTGACTGTGGCGGTTATGGTCGAGTTTCTGGGGTTGGCTGCACCCGTGCGGCGCAGTCAGACCGCTGCGATCGAGGCATTGCTGACCTGGGGCGGGGCAAGTTTTCTGGTGCGGGCCCATGCCGTCGGGCGGGGCATTGGTTTGCCTGCGGGGCAGGTTCATGCCGTGGTAGGCGAAAAGCTGCGGCTGGAAAGGCGTGACGTCCTGCACGCTGTCGAGGGCGGAGCAAAGCCCGATCTGAGGCGGCTTTTAGCGTTGCAGGTGTTGGATCTTCGCTTGGGCGAAACCGTGCCGGGCGACATGTTGCGCGGGTTCGAGGTTTTGGCGTTGGCTCAGTTGCTTGGCCAGTCAGATCAGGCCGGGGTGCGGCATCTGGAACGGGTCTTGGTCGCCAAAGTGCCCGAGGCGGAGCTAGAGCCCTATGTGCGCGCATTTGCCAAAACCGGAAAACCTGCGTCGGAAACGGCCGTTCTGGCTGCCGCCAACTGGCTGGCCACGGCAAAGCCGGATCCGGTCAGAGCGGCCATTGCCACACTGATCGTGGCACTTGCCGGGGCGAAGAGCGGTTCACCCCTGATCCTGCAATGGTTCGATGTCTGGGCAAATCTGCGGAACGGCAAGGCGTCTGCTGGCTCGCACGTATGGGCCACCGCCGAAGGGAGCATATCCTTTGAATTCTGGGCCGCCCGCGCCGAAAGTGCAGTCCGACAGGGCCGCCCCGACGAATTGCTGCTTGAGGTGTTTGGCCTGCCGCTTGGCTCCCGCCCACACGGCGAAGTCGCCGCACGCTTCGGGGTCACGCCATGAGTGCACCGGGTAAGACTGACCCTGGCAATCTGGGCGATCTGCGAGGTGCTGCCGACAAGGTCAACGCCGCAGGAGCAGCCAACCGCTTGGCACTGCCGCCGCCGCGTGGCCGCATTGACCCGGCTTTGGCATTGGTTCTGGCGGCTTTGGTTGGTATCTTCAGTGCGGCAGGCTTCGGTTTGGCCAGCTTTGAAGACGCGCGCGGCTATTTTGACCCAGCCTTGGTCGAACCCGTCGCAGACAAGCGCGCTTTGGCCGATTTTCGCGCCGCAACTTCGCCCATCGTCGATGCCGTCCTGTCCGGCGATAGGGTCGAGATGGCAAGGTCGGATGGCACGATCCAAAGCTATGATACCAAAACCGAGCTTTTTTCAGAGGATCACATCAATCGGGGCGCTGGGCGGATTGCAGGCAATTTGACCCTGCTTTCGGCAGGTTGTGGAGACCGCCCCCAAGTTGGCCTGGCCGCCTGCCCGGATGACAAGCGGCTTTTCGCGCTGACAGATGCGGGCGGACTGGTAGCACGTCAGGGCGGCACCTGGTCGATCCTGCTTTCGGATCAGGCCTGGATCGGCAAATCGGGCGGAGCTGTGCAACAAAAGGATGTTGTTGGCTGGGCCGTTTCAGACGACGGGCGCTGGCTCTTGGCGGCGGCAGGCGGCCAGGGCATGGCGCTGTTTGATCAGCGCGATGGCAGTTGGCATGTGGCCAGTGGCGGAGGGGATACCACCAGGATCGTCTATGCCCATGATGCCTTCTGGCTGGCCGGGCCCGCCGGGCTGTCGCGGTTGCAGCCTGACACGGCCCAACTGCGCCCTGAGCCGGTGAAAGAGGCAACTGGCAAAATTCTTGACCTGGACCTTGCGGCAGATGGCCGCCTGCTGGCGCTGCGTCAAGGCAGCGACAGTTGCGCAGATTGCCTGCAAATCTTGGCGATCAGCGGTGCCGGATCGGCGACAATGCTGGTGGGTGAGGTTCAGCGCAGTCCTGGCCTGTCGCAGGCAGGGGTGGAAGTTGCCGCCTTGCAAGATGGCCATGTCGTCGTGCTTGGTGCGGCTGGTGTGCATGTTTACGATCCCGTGCGCCGCAACTGGACAGTGCTGGAGGCGAAGCCGGTTGACGCGTATTTCTCCGGAACGGAGGGCAAGACTGTCTATTTCTCATCTGGATTGCGCTTCGCCCGGATCGAGAATGGACGCATCGCAGACGAACGGGTTCTGAGTGAACCCTTGGTGCAGGTCATGCCACGTGCCTCGGGGCAGGTTCTGGCGATGGGGCGCAGCGGGGCGGTGCTGGATGTCGGGGTGACGCCCACCAGGGTCCTGTGGCCGGTCGATTCAGGCAGGCCAGAGGGTGCCCGTTTTACCGCTGGTGCGGTCAGCGGCGATACGGCGATCCTGTTCGGGCCGCAGGGGGTTTTGCTGCATGACGTCGTCCAGCGCCGGTATGCCTTTCAACCCGCGTCCAGCCTGCCGCCCGCCGTCGCGCAGGCGCGCCAGCCCCGGCTTTATGCCTCGGCACAATCGGTCTGGTTTGCGGATATGGCCAACGGCGCGGTTTATTCTGTCGGCATCACGGGCGATTGGCCCGCCAAACAGGTGACTTTTACGCTGAATGCCCAACTTGGGCGGGGTCTGCGCACCGCGCAAGCGGTGGCGGCGCATCTTTCGGTCATCACCCTGGACGGTTTGGCATTGGATCTGACGAACACGCCTGCCCCTGCGCAAAGCTCTCCCATCGGGGCACCGCTGCCCATTGTGTTGGCGCCGGTGGCCATGACGGGCAATGCCGGGGGTCTGCTGTTTGCTCTGCCTGATGCCTTGCTGAGCTATGACCTGACCAAACGCAGCTGGGAAGGCCCGTACGCCGTGCCCGACCAGCCCTTGGCGGATGTCGAGGTGTCCGACACCGCCACTTTTCTTCTGACCACCAAGGGCAAGGTGTACGGCTTTGGGCAAACCGATTGGCTTGGCGTTTCGGCGGCAGGATCAGATGCGGCGCTGGGGTCTGCAGATCTGACTGATGCCCAAGCCAATGGCCAGTCCATCCTGTTGGGCGGTGCCGGGCAGGTGGATGAATACCTGCCCGACCAGCGCAGTTTTGGTGCGCATTGGGCGGGCGGAACTGGCGATGTGCGGCTCTTGCAACCAGAGGGGCCATTGCCGGTCTGGTTGTCAGCGGGAGTCCTGCGGAAAGGGGAAACCCAGATTTCGCTCGTGGGCGATCAAGTGGCGGGGGCGTGGGATGCGCCGGACGGTCTGGTGTATCTTGCCGACACCACCGGCCCCTCGCGCAGCATCGTGCGTCCCGGGGCTTCTCCGACTTGTTTTTTTCGTGGCAGCGAACCACCTTCGGGCGAGGTGATTGACGCACGTAAACTGCCCGATGGCCGCCTGATCGTGCTGACGGCTTCGGGCGCAGGCGTCTATGATCCGCAGAACCGCCGTTGGCTTGGGCTCGCCATGGAGCCTGGCCAGACCGACAGCCGGTTGGAAGTGTTGGGCAGCTATCTCGTTCGGCTGGAGTCGGGGCGGCTGCGCAGTTGGCCGATAGCCGGTATCGCCAAGGTCGGGTCTTGCGAAACGACCCAGGTGGCGCTGAACCCTGTGGCCGGAGCAGCACTGTTGGACGTGACCGCGCGCGCCGTGACCTTGGACCGCAAGGCTGGTCTGGTCTATCTGCTGGGCAAGAATGGGGCCGTCGGCCAATGGCAAAACGGCACCGTGACGGACCTGTTGCCGAACACCTCTGCCGCACCTGCGCCTGCTGAGTTGCGCCGGGTCTATGATGATCCGGCCGCCTTGCTGTTTGCAGGCTCCACCGGGCTTTGGCGCTATGACCTTGCCACCCGCACCTGGAACCGACACCCCTATCAGGGCGCACCCGCTGGCCTTACAGATGTGGACCTGACCCGCACGACAGGCGGGCTGGCCGTGACGCTATGGAACGGCAGCGGACAGGCCTATGGTGGCGACGAGGGAGCCCAGGGCGTGACGCTTGCCCCGTTTGCCATGCCCGCCACGCCCTCGCTCGCCATGCCGCCGGACATGTTGCGCGATATTGCCTTGTCGAATGGCACAGTGGCCCTCCTTGGCGAAAACACTTTGGAATTGGCGAAAGATCAGAGCTTTGCACCACTGGGACGGCTGAGTTTGCCAAAGGCGCGGGATCAGTGGCACGTGGCCACGTTGCCCGGACCGCAGCTATTGACGCTGATCGACGGGCCAGCCGATACCCCCCGGTCGCTGCGCGGCGTCTTCGGTGCCGAATTGGCCAAGGGGCAGGATCTGGCGTCGGCTAGCTGGCTTTACGAACCTGGCACCGACCGCGCCTTTGGGTTTGCTGCCACTGGACAGCTTTGGCGCATTGATGCAGGGCAGGTGATTTGGGCCTGCGATCTGGTGCCGGGCGCGGTGGTGCCAAAAGGCTGCGTGCAGGTCAGTGCGGCACCGATGGCGCTTGCGGCTGACGAAATCGCCTCTGCCGCCCTGGCCGAAGATCAAAGCACTTACCTGCTGCGCACCACAGTCAACGGCTTGGCGTTGCAGTGGCTTGGGGCTGATTTGCGCCTGAAGGCCGAGGTCATCGGGCCAAAGCTGTCAGCGACCAGTCGCTTGTTTCCCACCTCTGGCAAAGTATTCTTATGGGAAGGCCGGGGCAGTGCGCTTTGGCGACTGGATCAGGGCCGCGCTGATCTGGTGACTGCCGGGGTGCTGGACATTGGCCAAGTGGGCCAGGTTACAGGTGTTACGGCTGCGGATGGGCTGCATCTGTTGCAGGATGGCGCACTTGTCGTGCCGCAAGACAAGGCCTCAACCGCAGGTTTGCCGATCCTGACAGCGGCGACTCTGGCAGGAAATGGTGATATCTGGGGGATTGACCCCGCTGGCGCAGTCATGCGAGCCGGAGATCGGGCCTCGGCTGTGGCCGGGCTGACTTTACCTGTCACGCAGACTGCGGTCCTGCCGGTCAAGATGGCGATCAATCCGGCGGAAAGGCCGCGCGATCTTTGGTTGAGCGCGGCACCCGATGGGCAGGTCCGCGCAGATTGGCTTGGCCTTTGCCCCCCTTTGCATCCGAACCAAAGCCTTGGCCGCAGCCCTGCCGCGGCGCTCGCCCCGGCCCCGCTTTGTCAGCGCACCCGGACTGTGCTCCTGCGCTTGGCCCAGGGCGAGCGGATGGTCACTCTAAAGGCCCAAAGCGATGGCACAGTTTTGGCGCAGACCACGGCCCAGACCCTTTTGCTTGGCCCCGACCTAAAGCGCCCGGCAGTCGCCAGCCCGGCGCCGCCCACTGTTGCCTTTGCCGGGGACGCTGCGCCCAAGTTGCAAAAACAGATTTCGGTCGTGGACGGCACCAGCTATCTGGCTGCTCCGGCGCTGCGTGCCTCGGGCGCGGGCTTTGACGTCAAAGGGCTATCAAGCCCACAATCCGTGTCCGGTGTCCTGCAACCGGGCTTGTGGCAGCCGTTTTCGAACCCGTGGCTGGCGTGGAACCGCACGACCCATCTTTTGCATATCGGGGGTCAGATCACTGGCGTTGATCTGGCCCCGGCACAGGCGTTCGAGAATGCAACTCTGTTGCCAGCCCTTGCCGGGCGTGCGGCGTATCTGGGGCAGGGGGTTTGGACTTGGGCGAATGAGCATGGGTTGTGGCGCATCGCCAATGGGCAGATTGGTCCGGTCAAGCTTTTTGCCACGACGGTGCCGGATGGATTGGCGCATGGTGCATTCCTGACCGCGTCGGGAGCGATTGCGGCGGATAGCGGTGTGCAGGCTGCGATTTTGGCGCAAAGCATAGTCACGACGGGCGACCTGTCTGTCAGCGAAAGCACGCGCGGCGGTGGAGTTCAGGCAAGTTTGACTGTGGCAGGGCGGCCATCCCAAGCCTTCGACAAAGAAGGCTTTCTGTTTGACAACCGTCTTGGTATCGCGGCGCTGAATGGCGCTGTGGCGCTGCTAACACCCCTGGGGATTGTGCCCGCACGCAGTCTGACTGGGGTTCTAGCAGTGCCCGGCGGCACAGACACGTTGGGGGTGGATGGGTCCAGCCTTCTGGCGCGGCAAGGCGCGCAATGGACGGTTTGGGATGGCACTGCGTGGCAACCGGCCCCAGCGCCAGACACGACCCTGCTTCTGGCCGAGGAAAGCGGGCGGCGCTGGCAAAGGCAGGCGAGCCGGGTCGATATCCTTCCCGTCAATCCAGCCGAAACCTGGCGCGTTGCTCGTCGCGGGTTGGCGTTTGACGCCGATCACTTGACGGCCCTGGCTGCCGACCGCCAGACCATGCTCGCCATGACGGGCATCGGCACCATCGAGGCGGGCAGTCTGACCGCTCTTGCCCAACCCCAGCCAGCTATCGCGGCGGACCCCGGCGCAAGGCTGATGGACGCACAGGATGTGACGCCGGGATCGGGCGTGATCTGGGCGGTGCTTTCGCAGGGCAGTGCGCTGGTTTGGGATAGGGCCATGCATATGTGGCAACCGCCCCAGGCCGGGGCCATGCCGTGGCAGCAGCGGCAGGCAGTGGACACCGGCACGATCAGCATTGACTTTGACGCGCTGCGCGCCGTTGCCCGCCGTGTGGTGACAGCCCCCGACGGATCGACCCATGCGGCGGCCTTTACTTGGGCTGCAGGCGGGCAAATGCCGTTTGACCGCGTGCAAAGCATGTACGCTGACGGTGCTTATCTTTGGCTGGGCAGCGATTTCGGCCTGCGTCGGTTGAAAGGCACTGGGGTCGCCCTGCAGGACGACGGCCTGTTTGTGGCTGATGGGACCGCCGCCCCACAGCCCATCCGCGTAACAGGGCGACCAGCAGCCGACCCGAACTATGTTCTGGCCGAAACTGACAATGGCACTTGTCTGGAGATGACCAACCCAAGCCGGCCGCCAGCACTTTGCGCCGATGCCAGCGGCCTGAAGGATCGGTTTGTCCTGCAAAGCCCGTTCTGGTCCTGGAGCAAGTCCGACGCTGCCGTCAGCGGGCAGTACCTGCTGGCAGGGGGGGCGACCCTGCCGATACATATGCCTTTGTCCGCTGGCCTGCCGCACGACCTGCTGCGCGACCGCACGCAGTGCGACGGCGTTGACAGTGCCGAGCTTTGGAGCGCCGCCGACATCGTCACCCAATATTCAAACGGTCTGCCCCAACGCAGCGATGCCACTCCTGGCGTGCAGGGGCTGCATTGCCAGACCGTTACGGCCTTGCTGGGTCACGGTAGCACATTGCCTGCCGGGCTTTATGGCTTTGGTGCGGGGATGGCGCTGCAAGTCGCGGGCGGTGTCCCCACTGCTCTGCCATCCGCTTTGGCTCAGCCCATGCAAGACCGCGCTTTGGGCCTTGTGCCGTGGGAGGCGGGGCGCCTGCGACTGCGTCTGCAGGACGATGGCGGGCTTTTGGCCGAACACCGCTGGACTGATGATGAATGGCGGGCCCTGCCATGGCAGAATGGACGCATTGCCATTGACGCACCTGTCGCCCTTGCGGCTGACGCGGATCATCTTTGGGTTGCAACCACCGCTGGCGTGCTGGAGGTCGGGCACGGTTCTGCCATCGGCATTGACGCCGATCGCTTGCATTTGGCGGTGCCCGACGATCCGCAGGGCCTGCAAGGCTGCGCACAGGACCGGATCGCCATGCTTGATGGCTCAACACAGGGGCTGGCGAGCCTGCCGGGGTCGCCAATTCTGTTGCGCTGCCGGGATGGCCAGGTTTGGCAGGGTGATCCGGATGGCGGGCCGGAACTGGGCGCGCTGGCCGCCGTCTCACCGGATCCTTTCGTGACGGCCAAACTGATCGACGATCCCGCCCTTGGCCGATGGCAGCGCGTCGATGCTGCGGCGGGCCAGCCGGGGCAACTGGCAATCACCTTTCAGGGCGAAGCGGTTGCCTTGTCGGGCGGGCGGCTGAGCCTTGACGAATACCGCGCCCTTTCGGCACCCTACAAAGGCAGAACAGAGGTTCTTGCGGCGGACGGCTGGTGGACCAATGCCGATCCGTCTTTGTCGATGCCACAATCGCGGCGCGATGCGTCCTTGCCGGATCCCAAAGCTGTGACCGCCGTGTGGAACGACCGAGACGAGGCTGGTGCCCCGGTCCTTTGCCTTAGCGCGGGGTTCGAACGGCAGATTTCCGCAGACGGCCAGCCCCGCAACGTAGAAACCTGCCGTGAGGCGGCGGGCGGGCAGGGCGACCCGATCTGGCACTGGTTCACCACTGCCGCTGGCCCCTTGGCCGTCGGCACCAGCCAAACCGGCGCGCCGATGCAGCGCAACCTGACCCTAGGCCGGTTTGACGATCTGGTTGTCACTGGCACCCCCACTTTCGCCGATGCCGGGCGTCTTCTGGTGCCCACCCGTTTTGGCGCGCTATTGCTTGGGCCAAATGGGCCAGAGGGGCTCAACCGCAGCGAAACGCCGTTGGCTGCCCTGCGCGATGATCAGGGTCGTGCGGTTCTTCTTGGACCGAAGGGTCTGGTCGGTGGGGGGGCGTCCGCGGTTCAGACCTGCCCTGCGCTGATCACTCTCGCCGCCCGTTTGGTTGAAGGTGCCGTGGTGACGCGGATAGAACGGTTCGATCCGCGTGTGGCGCAAGTGCTGGTCACGTCCGGAGCAAAACGCTGGCAATTGATGGTGCCTTGTCGATCGCTTGAAAACACCGCGCTATGGACGGTGACCGCCGATGTAGCACAGCGCGGTCGCTTGCGCGCTCGCTTGGCGGCATGGCCAGGCAGCACATCACTTCTGTCGCTGTCCTTGGGCCAGCAGGATGCCAGCCTGGCGGCAGGCGGCAACATTGGCGTATCCGCGCCCTGGTCGCCCGCCGATGATCAGCTAGCACTTCTGGCCGCCCCGGATGGGCGCGCCTTTTTTGCAGTGACACCCTTCGACCTTTATCGTTTTGACACCGACCGCGCAATTTCCGCGATTATGGCAGAGGCGCAACCGCTGTCCGCGATCCCCGGCCCCTTTACACCCCAAGCCGCCCCGCCACCGCCTCCCAAACCCCAAGCCAAAGTGCAGGCTGCGCCAGTGGTGACACCGGCCGCGCCGCAGTCCCAAACGCAGGTCGCCCCTGACATGCCGCCCGATCCCGTGGTCGTCCTTACCGGCGATACACTTCTGCAAGCCCAGACGGCACTCAGGAATCTGGGTTTTTACAGGGGCAAGGTGGATGGCCTGAAAGGTCCGCGAACCACACAGGCGATCCGAGGTTGGTTATCCGGTAGAGGCGAACCACTTCAAGACGACTTAACTCAATCCCAACTGACCGCTCTGCTGCAAGAGGCCGGGATATGAGCGACCTGTTCCCGCGTCTCTTGCCCGCCAACACCAACGCCCGCAACGCCGCACCACAAGGGGCTGATGCTGATACGTGGTTTCAGATACTGCCGGGCCTATGGGTTCCGCGCCCAATGCACCTGACCAGGCACCTGCAACGCGTCCAGAACGCCGACGCGGCGCCGGACGACACTGACGAGGTTCTGGCCAGGTTTGACCTTGGCTCCATGAGCCTTGGCGCTGCTGACCCTTCCATTCTGGTCAAATCCCTACCCGACGGCATCGCCTTCTTGACCTCGCTAGCCAACGGGTTTGAACGCAACCTTCGTTCGCCATTGCTTTTGCCCGAGGGCCCGCTGCGCCAACCTGCCCGGTTGCCCAATCTGCCTGCACTTTCCTGGCCAAATGGCAAGGTGAAGGGCCGTGCGCGGATTCAGGCCCGTCACCGGCTTCGCAACCTGTCCCTGCGCGCATTTGTGGCCGCCGCGTCCCCTTTCAGCCAAGCGCCCGCACCGGATGAAACGCAGACAGAACGTTTTCTGACGTTGCTTGGTGCCCAACCTCTGCCGACCGATCTGCGCGTCACCATGGAGCAGGGCGGTGGCCGACTGATTGTTGATCTGGAACACAAAGGCCAAGTGGACCAGCTTTTGGGCGAGTTTGCCGTAGAACGGCAGGGCTCCCAGCTGTCGGTGGCCGTTTTGGGCGATCCGTCGCCGTCCGTCCGGGCCGAGCGCTATATGCGAAAGCATCTGCTTGTGGCCGCTCGCTGCATTGAGGCTGCCTTCGGGCCTGACCTGCCCGCCGTGCTTATTGCAATCACAACCGGACCCGAAGACGACAGCCGCACCCGCACTCTGTTGATTGCGTCCGGTGGCTGGCACCTTACTCTGATCGAGGCGGGCCGCTACCTTTCCGGCAAGGCTGCCAAACTGCCCGCGGCCTTGATTTTTGGCTGATCGGTCGCGACTGCTTAGGCTCAAGTTGCAAGTGCAACACCGGACGCCCACAGGGCATAGGATGTTGCGATGGACAAACGAAGCAAGCACCTCAGCAGCGAGGAATGAGTATCCGTCATGCGCAAGACCAATTTTGGCACCCAGAGCCGGTCAGCCTTGACCAGCGCATTGGCGGTTTCAAGGAGCTTTCGCATGATTGCGACGATGGCGACTTTGGCGGGTTTCCCGGCCTCGCGGAGCGCGGTGTATTTAACCTTGAGGTCGGGGTTGAAACGCATGGCAACCAGGGCTGGCATGTAGAGGGCATCGCGCA
>Ga0210044_10002608_pt1 | contig 26567 bp, 25 predicted proteins | sample CryGey13umfilter_2_FD_183959 | JGI IMG/M metagenome (GOLD analysis project Ga0210044, IMG submission 183959) | Groundwater microbial communities from aquifer in Utah, USA - Crystal Geyser 4/9/14 3 um filter (SPAdes) (version 2) | ecosystem: Environmental > Aquatic > Deep subsurface >... | reverse complement strand
TATGCCCCGAAAGCGGCGGCGCCTCCCCCGCGGCCGCGGAGCGGGTCATCCCCAAGATGCCGCCTTCGCAGTGGACCAACCTCTTCGTCCCCTCGCAGGGGATGAAGCTGCCGTCGAAGCTTGCCGCGGCGAACTCGAAATCCGTCTCCCAGGCGCCGCGCACGCCGTTCGTCCTCGTGGGGACCATCTCCTCCTCCAGTCCCGACGCCCGCAGGGCGATCCTGTGGGCGAACGGGATGAAGCTCCCGAAAGCGTTCCGGGAGAGCGAAGAGGTGGAGCCCGGGGCGGTCCTCTCCTCCGTCGAGCGGGACAAGGTGTGGCTCACCCGGGGGAAGGAGCGCGAAAAGCTCGACCTGCTCCCGGTCGGAAGCCACGGCCGCCCGACGACCGCCGCGGCGCCCCCCACGGCGCCCGCCGCCCCGCGGGGGGCGACGCCCCGGGTATCCGCGGGCCGGCAGACGGACGGCGACATCCGCGTGGAACGCTTGTCGGACAAACGATTCTCCATCGACGAGGCGGGGGTGGAGCAGCTGACGGGCAACATCAACCAGTTCATGACCCAGGTCCGCCTGATCCCGTTTTTCGAAGGGAACAAATCGGCGGGGTACCGGATCGCCGCCATCCGCCCCGGCACCACCTTCGAGCGGCTCGGGTTCCAGGGAGGCGATGTCATCCAGCAGGTGAACGGGCTGGACCTCTCCTCCCCCGAGAAGATGTACACCATCTTCCAGAATCTGAAGGACGAGAAGAAGGTTTCGGTGAACATCCTTCGGCAAGGCCAGAAGAACACGCTGACGTACGAAATCCGATGAGCAGGGAGAACCCCATGCGAATTCCGGTCCTTCTGATCGCGGCCCTGATCGCCCTCGGTCCCGCCGCCCACGCCGCCGGCGAACCTTCGGCGAACGAAGCGCCCCCGGCGGCCGGGGCGCCTTCGATGAGCGAGGCCCCCCCCCGGGTCGCGATCCCGGCGCCGCCGCCACCCTCCGAGGATCAAGGAAAGGCCGAAGCCGCCCCGAAGGCCGACGCCGCCGAGGCGGCCCCGGTCCCGGTCCCGACACCGGCTCCGGTCGCCGAGGAGCCGCCCGTTCTTGCGACGTCCCCGCTCCCCGTGCCGTCCCGTCCTCCGGAAGCCGCGTCCGGCGCCGGGACCGCGCCGGCTCCCGGTCCCTCCCAGGCCCCCGTGGTCCGTCCCCCCATGTACCTGTCGATGGACTTCACCGACGTCGATCTGCCGGTCCTCATCAAGTTCATGAGCGAGCAGACGAAGAAGAACTTCATCTTCGACGAGCGGGTGCAGGGGAAGATCACGATCATCTCCCCCCGCCGCGTGACGCTGGCGGAGGCGTACGACGTCTTCCTCTCCGTCCTGCAGGTGAAGGGGTTCACCACGGTCGAGGAGGGGAACACGATCAAGATCATCCTCGCGCGGGAGGCGCGCCAGGAGACGATCCCGACCGGGGCGGGCAACGGAACCTTGCCGGGGGCGGAATTCATCACCCGCCTCGTTCCGCTGCAGCACCTCGAGAGCACCGAGGTCGTCCCGCTGGTGACGCCGCTGATCTCCAAGAACGGGATGGTCTCCGCGTTCGGCTCCTCCAACACGCTGATGCTGATCGACTCGCGCGCCAATATCGACCGGATCTTGACGATCCTCGGCGAGGTCGACAGCGAGGGGGCCCCCGGGATCCTTCGTGTCTACCCGCTGGCGTACGCCGTCGTCACCGAGGCGGCGAAGACCGTCTCCTCGATCTTCGCCGCGAGCGGCCCGGGCGCCGCCGCCCCGGCCGCGAGAGGCCGATCCCGCGTGGGGATGGTCCGTCCCTCCCGCCGCATCGAGGCGAAGTTCCTTCCGGATACCCGCACCAACAGCCTGATCGTGCACGCCGACCAGGAGATGCAGGACGACGTGGCGGACCTGCTGAAAAAGATCGACGTTCCCGCCTCCGCCGGCAGCGGAAAGATCAACGTCTACTATCTCGAAAACGCGGACGCGGAAGAGGTGGCCAAGGTACTGGCCTCCCTCTCGGAGAAGCGCGCCGGCGCGCCGGCGACCGCCGCGGCCGCGCGGGCCCCGACGGTGAAGGACGTCCTCTCCGCCGAGCTCGAGGGCGGGGTGAAGGTCACCCCCGACAAGGCGACCAACTCCCTGATCATCGTCGCGTCGTCGAACGACTTCGAGACGCTGGTCGGGGTCATCAAGAAGCTCGACATCCGCCGCCGGCAGGTCTACGTCGAGGCGGTCATCATGGAGATCACGCTCGACAAGGCGAGGGATCTCGGCACGGAGTTCCGCGGCGCCGTGGAGACCGGGACCGGCGACAGCAAGGGCGCGATCCTCGGTGGGTCCAACTTCGACTTCGCGGGGAACGTGAACTCGCTGTTCGGGGCGCTGACCACCGGCAATCCGCTCATCTTCGGGGGGACCGGGCTGATCGCGGGCGGGATCGCGGGCAACGTGACCCTTCCCGACGGGACGAAGATCCCCGCCGTCACCGCGGTGCTGCGCGCGGCCCAGACGCGGGACAACATCAACATCCTCTCGTCGCCGCACCTGCTCACCCTCGACAACAAGGAGGCCGAGATCGTCGTCGGCGAGAACGTCCCCTTCATCACGAGCCAGGCCCGGGACTCGACGAACCTCGCCAACGTCATCAACACGGTCGAGCGCAAGGACGTCGGCATCACGCTGCGCCTGACCCCCCACATCCACGAGAGCGACTTCGTGAACCTCGAAATCTTCCAGGAGTCGTCCGCCATCAAGGGCGATTCCCTGCTGAACGCAAGCACGGTGGGCCCCACCACCACGAAGCGGTCCGCCAAGACGAGCGTCCTGGTGAAGAGCGGCGACACGGTGGTCCTGGGCGGGATGATGCAGGAGACCTTCACGAACACCGTCAGCCAGATCCCCCTGCTCGGGGACATCCCCCTGCTCGGAAACCTGTTCCGGTTCAAGTCCGTTTCGCGCAAGAAGACGAACATGCTGATCATGCTCACCCCGCGGATCATCCGCGAGCCGGAAGAGATGCGGGAGAGCTCGGACGAGCGGCGCAGGAAGATGACCGAATCGTTCGACCGGCAGATCAAGGAGGTCGAGAAGACGTTCCCCGACCCGAAGCCCAGGGAGGAGCGGTGACCGATCCTTCGAAGAGGACGGCGGGGCCCGAAGCGGGCGAACTCGTCCCGGAGGGGGGTCTGCTCTCGAAGATCCCGATCGGGTACTCCCGCAGGCACCTGCTCCTCCCCTGCCGGACCCCGTCCGGGGAGATCGTCCTCCTGTCGGGCGGGAAACCGGAGGCGCGGGAGGCGATCGACGAGATGCGGTTCCTCGCGGGATCCACCCGGGTCGTCTGCGCGCCGGAAGACGAGGTGCTCGCCCGGATCGACGCGGCGTACGAGAGGGCGCACTCCCCGGAGAACGAGATCGTGGAGGGGCTTCCGGGGGAATGGGACCTCGACCCGACGGCCGCCATCGAGGAGACGCGGGACCTTCTCGAGTCGCCCGACGAGGCGCCGGTCATCCGCTTCGTCCACTCCGTCCTCTTCCGGGCGATCCGGGAGCGGTCCAGCGACATCCACTTCGAACCGTACGAGAAGGAGATGGTCGTCCGCAACCGGGTCGACGGCATTCTCTACCCGATGATCACCGCTCCCCGGAAGTGGCACGCACCGGCGGTCTCCCGGGTCAAGGTCATGGCGGGGCTCGACATCGCCGAGCGCCGCCTGCCCCAGGACGGCCGGATCAAGATCCGCCTCGGAGGCCGGGAGATCGACATCCGCGTCTCCACCGTCCCCACGTCCTTCGGCGAGCGCGCCGTGCTGCGCCTCCTCGACCGCGGAACCGTCCTCTTCGGGCTTTCCGACATGGGCTTCGACCCCGCGGACCTCGCGACGTTCGAGCGGTTCCTTTCCCGGTCCAGCGGCATCCTGCTCGTCACCGGCCCCACCGGCTCCGGGAAGACGACCACGCTCTACGCCGCCCTGCGCCATCTCGACTCGGGCGCCAAGAACATCATCACGATCGAGGACCCGGTGGAGTACCAGTTCCAGGGGATCGGGCAGATCCAGGTGAACCCGAAGATCCAGCTGACGTTCGCCAACGGCCTGCGCTCCATCCTGCGCCAGGACCCCGACATCATCATGGTGGGGGAGATCCGGGACGCGGAGACGGCCGAGATCGCCATCCAGGCGTCCCTGACCGGGCACCTGGTCCTCTCCACCCTGCACACCAACGATTCGGCCAGCGCGGTCACGCGCCTCGTGGACATGGGGATCGAGCCGTTCCTCGTCGCCTCCTCCCTTTCGGGCGTCGTCGCCCAGCGGCTGGTGCGGCGCCTCTGCCCCGACTGCAAGACCCCCTACGCCCCCACCGACGTGGATGCGAGGAGCGTGGGGCTCCCCTCTCCGCCCGAAACCCCTTTCTACCGGCCGGGCGGATGCGGGAAATGCCTCCAAACGGGGTACCTGGGCCGCGTCGCGCTGTTCGAGATCCTCCCGGCGGACGAGACGATCCGGTCGATGATCCTCACCCGGGCCGACGCCGATGGGATCCGGACGCTCGCCGTCTCCCGCGGGATGCGGACGATCCTTGCGGCCGGCGCCGAGAAGGTCGTCGCCGGGGTGACCTCGGTGGAAGAGGTCCTGCGCGTCACGCAGGAGGAGTAAGGGCCTGTCCGGGAATAATGTGTGCAGATATGGGCGTTGAGTCGCCCGGCCGGCAAGGCGCGAGGAAGGAGAATATCGTGAATATTCGACAGACGAGCAACGCAGCCCGCCGGGATGAATCGGCGGCCAGATCGCACAGATTATTCCTGGACAGGCCCTAAGCGGACCGTGCCGACGTTCCGCTACACCGGGATCTCCCGGGCAGGCGTCTCCCGGAAGGGAACCCTCGAGGCGGACACCCCCGTCCTCGCTCGCAGGAAGCTTCACGAGGAAGGGATCTTCCCCCTCACGCTGAAGGAAGGTCCCCCCGAGCGCAAAGGCGGGTTTCTCCCCTCCCTCCTCCGAAGGGCGGATTTCCTCCCGCTCCTCACCCGGCAGCTCGCCACGCTGCTGGGAGCGGGCGTCCCGCTCGTGGGCGCCCTGCAGTCCGTGGCGACCCAGGTGGACGACCCGGTGAGCCGCCAGGTCCTCGTCGACCTGCTGGAGGCCGTCCGCGGGGGAGCCCCGCTGGCGCGCGCCGTGGAGACCCACCCGGAGACGTTCCCGAACCTCTACGCCAGCATGGTGCGGGCCGGGGAGGAGAGCGGGACGCTCCCCCTCTCCCTGACCCGCCTCGCCGACCACCTCGAGGAGCAGGCCCGGACCCGGAACCGGGTCCGCTCCGCACTCACCTACCCGCTCCTGATGGCGATCGTGGCGGCCCTCGTCGTCGTCTTCCTGCTGACGTTCGTCGTCCCGAAGATCGTCGGGATCTTCTCCCACCTCGGCGCCGCCCTCCCCCTTCCGACGCGGATCCTCATCGGGGTCACCGACGTCCTCGCGGCCTCGTGGTGGGCGCTCCTGCTCCTCGCCGCCGGGGCGGTCCTCGGAACCCGAAGGTACCTGGCGACGGAGCGCGGCAGGAAGGCCCGGGACACCCTCCTTCTCCGGCTCCCCCTCGTGGGGCGGCTCGAGCACCTTTCCGCCCTCTCGCGGTTCGCGCGCACCTTGTCCACGCTGATCTCGGGAGGGATTCCGGTCGACCGCGCGCTGCGGATCGTGGCGCCCGTCGTAGGGAACGTGGTGCTCTCGGAACGGATCACGGCCTCGGCGGATCGCGTGGTGGAGGGGGCGACCCTCTCCGAATCGCTGCGCCCGCATCCCGAGATCCCCCCCACGCTCGTGCAGATGGTGGCGGTGGGCGAGGAAAGCGGGGCGCTGGGCGACCTCCTCTACCGGGCCGCCGACGCGATGGACGAGGAGACGAACGCCCGTCTTTCCCGCCTGCTCTCCCTGCTCGAGCCGCTGATCATCCTCGTGATGGGGACGGTGGTCGCGTTCATCGTCGTGTCGGTCCTGCTGCCGCTGCTCGACATCTCACAGATCGTCCGATAGGAGGTACCCGATGGAATCGGAAAGAAACGGGAAGGGGAGGCTCCGGGACCGGTCGGGGTTCACCCTCATCGAGATCATGGTCGTCATCGTCATCCTCGGCCTGCTGGCCGCCCTGGTCGTGCCCAAGCTGATCGGGCGGACCGAGGAGGCGAAGAAGACCCAGTCGCGGGTCCAGATCAGGAACATCGAACAGGCCCTCGGACTGTTCAAGCTGGACAACGGGTTCTACCCCGCCACCGACCAGGGGATCGAGGCGCTGGTCAAGGTCCCCGACGCCGGCCGGATCCCGAAGAATTACCGGAAGGACGGCTACATGGACCGCGTGCCGAAAGACCCCTGGGGGAACCCGTACGTGTACGTGAGCCCCGGGGGGCGCGGCGACTACGACATCAGCTCCTACGGCGCGGACGGCGTTCCCGGCGGCGAAGGCGAGGATGGGGACATCAACTCCTGGGATGAAAAGTAGAGGGGCAGGCCCTCACCGCGCCGGCTTCACCCTGGTCGAACTGGCCGTCGTCCTGTTCGTGCTCGGCCTGGTGCTGTGGGTCGCTCTCCCGCGGCTTTCGCACGTCGGAGAGCCCGACCGGAACACGGTGTTCCGCGCGCTCTCCGCGGGTTCCGAGGCGGCGTACGATCTTTCCCTGTTCGAGAAGCGGGAGACCCGGCTCGTCCTGCATCCGTCCGACGGGACGTACGCGTTCCGTCATCCGGACCGCCCGGACGAGGGGAACCGCGCCCGGGAGTTCGGGTCCCGCCTTTCCGTGACCGGGATCCGCATCGAGGGGGAGGACCGCCCGCTCGATCTGCCGACGGAGATCCGGTATCTCCCCGGCGGGCGGGTCGCATCGGCGCGGATCTTCTTCCGGGACAGTGGGGGGGGGAACCTTCCTTCCGAATGGACCCTCCGCCTCAACCCGTTCGACGGCTCGATGTCGATCCTCGAGGGGACGGTGCGGGAAGATGGATGACCGACGCGGGTTCACCCTGCTCGAGGTGCTGGTCTCCCTCGCCATCCTGTCGATCACGCTGCTCCTCGCCTACCAGGTCCTCTCCGGGGCGATCGCCGCGGAGGACCGTTCCGAACGGTGGACCGTCGCCTCCTTCCTCGGGGAGTCTCTCGTCCGGGAATCGACGGCGGCGTGGCCCGAAACCGGGGAGTCGGAGGGGAAGTTCGCCGCCCCGATGGAGGCGTACTCCTGGAAGCGCTCGATCGTTCCGGCCGCGCACCCCGACGCCCGGGAGGTCCATGTCACGGTCACCTGGTCGTCCGAAGGGCGGGAGGAGAAGGTCTCCCTCGCCGGCGTCGCCGTCAAATGACGCGCCTGCGCGTTCGCCTAGCCCGCATTTCTCACCAGGCTTCTACTACGGTGGCGGATACGGGCATGTCTACTGCGTTCCGCTCGGTCGGGCTCCTCAGCGTAGTTTCAACTACGCCTCCGGGGCCCTCCCGTCGCGCGCCTTGTATCCACGCCCGTCTCCACCCCCTCGCTACGAACCCTGGTGAGAAATGCGAGCTCGGATTCACCCTCCTCGAGATCCTGCTCGCGCTGTCGGTGCTCTCGGTCCTGCTGCTGCTGCTGCTCTCGTCGTTCACGGGGGCGGTGCGCGTTCGCGAGACGCTCTCCTCCCGGTCCCGGGAATTTCGGCAGGTCCGCCTGGTTCTCGACCGCGTCGGGACCGACCTGATGGGCGCCTTCGCGAGCACGGCCCGGGAAGAGTCCGCCCTCACCCTGCACGAGGATACGCTCTCCGGGAAACCGGCGGCGACCCTGGCCTTCACGGCCTTCCAGCTTCCCGACGGGGATAGCGGCCACCCTCCCGCGGAGATCGTCAAGATCCGGTATTTCCCGAGGATCGGGGCCGACGGCGTCTCCCTCGAACTGCACCGGGAGCAATCCGACCTCCCGTTCGTCAAGAACAAGATCCCCCTCAGGGAATCGGCGGTGGCGGATCGACTGCGGGGCTTCCGCGTCGAGTTGTACGACGGGGCCAAGTGGGTCAAGGAGTGGCCGACCGGGGGAAGGGCGAAAACGGCGCTGCCGAAGCGAGCCGCCGTCACGCTGGTGGATGTGCGCGGGGAGACCTATCGCCGCGAGGTCCCGATCCCGCTGGCCGGCCAGGAGGGAACCGTGACCTGGTCCGGGCGGCGGCGCCCCACCGCGCCGTGACCCGGCGCCGCGGGGACGAACGGGGGATCGCCCTCCTCGTCACCCTCCTGGTCCTGGTGCTCGTCGTCGCCCTCGCCCACGAGGTCTTCCGCATCGGGGCGCAATCGGCCCAGACCGGCGCGTACGGGAGGGATTCCATCCGATGCATCCTGCTGGCCGAAGCGGGGACCGGCGCGGCGCGGATCGCCCTGCGGCAGGACGCCCGGGACAACCGGTACGACACCCTCGACGAGTTCTGGTCGCGGGCGGCTTTGCCGATCACGCTCGGCGACGGGGAAGTCCGGGTCACCATCGAGGACGAGGAACGGAAGATCGACCTGAACCGCCTCATGCTGCCGAACGGGAACGCGCCGGACGACCGGCGCCTCGCGGTGTTCCAGCGTCTCCTCGACACCCTCGGAATCGACCGGGCCGTGGCGGACGCCGTCGTGGACTGGCTGGACAACGACGACGATCCCCGCGTCGGCGGGGCGGAGAGCCCCTACTACCTCGGCCTTCCGAAACCGTACCAGGCGAAGAACGATCTGTTCGACACGGTCGGGGAGTTGCTCCTTGTGCGCGGGGTGACCGGCGAGGTCTTCGAGAAGCTGCTCCCCTTCGTGACCGTCTCCTCCTCCGGCGTGGTGAACCTCAACACCGCGCCGAAGGAGGTGCTGATGTCCCTGTCCGCGGGGACGGACCTTGCGGAGGGCGGGGCGATCGACGCGAAGACCGCGGACGAGATCATCGAATACCGGAAGGATCACCCGTTCACTGCCGCGAGCCAGATCGGAAACGTCTCCCCGTTCCTTGGGGATCTGTACACCAAGACCTTGTTCAAGACGCTCGTGGGTGTCCGATCGACGTATTTCCACGTGCGCTCGTCCGGAGACGTCGGCGGGACCGTCCGGACGATCGACGCCATCGGAATTCGCGTGGGAAATGAGATACAATGGCGATTCTGGCGCATCGAGTAGACCCGCCTACCACCACCCCGGAGGAGATCCGATGATCGGTGTTCGCAGACGTTTCCTGCTCGTGATCGCAGCCACGCTTTCCCTCGGGGCCGTCGCGTGGGCCGAAGGGATCTTCCCGGTGAACGACCCGGGAACCGGGAACTGGGTGTTCGACCAGCCGTCCGTCGTGGCGAACGGAACGGTCCTCCATGTCGCGTTCGTGGGCGACAACGCCGCGGGGGCCGACGGTTCGCCCGACACCGGGCTCTATTACGCCGCGGTCAACGGGGCGGCGAGCTTCGCGAACAAGGCGACCACCCGCGACCAGGTTCTCGTCACCTCTCCCGTCGCGATCGACAACGCCCTCTTCAACGGCGCGCGCCATCCGCAGATCGCGCTACGCTCCGCGACCGAACTTGCGATCCTCTTCCAGGCGATTCCCGTCGGGGAGACGAACTACAAGCTCTTCCTCGCCCAGGTGACGATCGCCGGCAATGCCGTGACCTCCCAGTCCGTGTCCGAGGTCCGGGATGCGGCGGGCGCGAGAATTCCGGGGAAACTGACCGATCCCTCCTTCGGCGTCGTGGTCTCCGACAACACCCTGCGGGTCGCCTATTCCTCGTTCCCGTCCCTGGTGGCCGGTTCGCCGTACTCGGACGTGTACTACGCACGCGTGGGGTTGGATAACGCCCGGGTGGTCGATACCGCGATCCTCCTGACGAAGACGGTCGCCGGCACCGGAGTATCGCCCCTCCCCCGCCTTCGGCTCGACGTCAACAAGTACAGCCACGTCGTCTGGGCGGCGAACAATTCGACGGGCGACCTGTTCCCGACCGGAGTCTATTACGCGATGGTGCACGCGGTCGCGCCCGGCGTCGTGGACAACCTTGCGATCGGCGCGACCCAGGTCCTCTCGGGCGGCTACCGCTGGGGGTTCCCCAACGTGCTCCTGTCCGGCCCCAACAACATCTGGATCCTCGCCGGCGACGAACCGCCCTCCGGAGGATCGACGGGGTTGGCGGGATCCGTCGGAATCTCGGAGATCAACCCGTCCGCCGTGACGCACGACGGGAACCCGGTGAACGTCAACAACCTCGCATCGAACACCTCGTTCTTCCTCAACCCGCCGGGAGGATCCGTGTTGTCCTCCGACTTCGACGCGTATCAACCCGAGGCGGCGCTCGACAGCCAGAACCGGATGCACGTCGCCGGATACGGATTCCGCTACGTCGACGGACACGGCACGCCGGGGAGGTACTACGTGATGTCGCTCGGCACCTCGGCGTCGGGCTCCGGGACGACCTCCGTTTTCGCCGGCATGGTCGGATCCCCCGTCTCCGTGGGCATCGGCGACGCCGCGTTCGCCGTGCAGCTCCCCGGAGACTACACGCGGCCCGCGTTCGTCCATTTCAGCGGGAAATCGGTCAACTTCTGGTCGGGCCCGGACAACGTCGTCGCGGGCGCGCGCAACCTGTACGTCACCAGCACCTTCTCGCCCGCCGATCCGACGAGTCAGTCCGGGTGCTCGATGGTCGGCGACCCGCGTCGCGGCGAGGCGGAAAGGATCCCGGGCGCCGCCGTGTTGCTGCTCCCGGCGGCCCTCCTCGCGCTCCGGAGAGCGACCCGGAAGGCAGTTGGCGCCCGGTAAACCCCGGATCCCGGGAGGGCTCCGGGGCTGTGCGCTCGTCGCGGTCGGCGCGCTCCTGTTCCTGGCCTCGCTCTCCTCCGCGGTGGCCCTCACGCTTCCGTCGGATGCGATCCTGTCCACCTTCCGGCCCATGCTCCGGAAGTACGGGGTCGATCTTTCCGCGCGGGAGGCCCGGTTCATCCTCCCTTCGGGGATCCGCCTCTCGGGGGTCACCCTCTCCCTCCCCGGCGATCCCCCCGTCGCGCTGGACGAGATCGTCGCTTCCTGGGAGTGGACCGGCCTGTTCCGATGGGCGCCGGCACGGCTGCGGTTCCGGAAGGGCGCCGCTTCCGGGGATCTGCGCTTCTCCCCCGCCTTCTGGAACCCGGGGAGCGGACACGTTCTCCTGTCGGGGATTTCCTCATCCGATCTCCCGCTTTCGGTCTTCAGGACGTCCGGGGCGGGGTTTTCCATCCGGCGGTTCGAGGCCCGCTGGAAGGTGAGCCGTGGAAAGGTGACGGCAACCGGGGCGGGGACGTTCGACTTCCTCCTGGTCCCCGTTCCGACGCCCGGTTCCCCGGTGCGCGAGGCGCGGATCGAGGGGGTCTCCCTCTCGTTCCTGGTCCGGGAGAAGTCCCTGCTGATCCCGAAACTCGCGGGGACGTACGAGGGGTCGCAGGTGGACGGCACGGGAGAGATCAAGGGGGTCCTCTCCCCCCGGTATTCGACGATGACGTTCCTCCTGAGGATCCGCAACCCGTTCGAGGGCCGCGTCGGCCTGCTGTTCGATATGCTGTCGAAAAACGCAAAGAATGCTAATCTTAGGATCGTCGGTACGTTGGCCGCCCCGAAGGGCGAGTTCCAGTTTTTCTGACAGGGGACCATGCACACGATCGGAATCTCCATCTCCCGCGACCGGATCTTCGCCGTCGCGCTCGAAGGATCGACACCCGCTCCCGGGGTCGCGGCGGCCGTATCCGTTCCGTGCTCGGAGCCGTTCGGAACGGCGGAGGACGCGGCCGCCCTCGCGGAGGCGCTCCGCGAGGCGCTGCCGGGAATCCCCCTGCCGGGCGCGGTGGTGACGCTGCCTCCGCCGACCACGTTCCTCCGACCGATGACGCTCCCGGTGACGGATCTTCCGAGGGCGAGGGCGATCCACCTGGCCGAACTCGAGGGGAACCTGCCGATCGAGGACGAGGAGATCCTGTCCGACCTCCTGCCGGCCCCAAGCGACGGATCGGGGCTTTTCTTCGCGGTCGCCGCGCGGCGATCGTTCGTGGAAACCGCCGCGGAACGATTCGGGGCCGCCGGGATCCGGGTGGACCGCGTCGTCGCCGATCCGGTCGCCCTTCTCCTTCTCGCCCCCGAGGCCGACGGGGCGCCGCGGGACGGGATCCACCTTTCGACCTTCAACGATATCCTGCTGCTGCGCGTCTCCGGGGGCGGCGTGACGGCGGCGCGGCAGTTCCCCCGGGCGATGGCCGATTCCCCCGACGAGATCCTGGCCGCGGTTCGGGAGGCCGCCGGGGAGGCCGCCGGCACGCCGCCCGCGGTTTTCCTGATCGGCGAGACGCCCGCACCCCTGGCAGGCGCCCTTCCCGACGCGGAACGGATCGTCCTTCCCCGGGGAATTTCCTCCGCGCATCTCGCCGCGTACGGGGCGGCGCTGGCCCCGCTTCGCCCGGTCGTCGGAGGCGGCTTTTCGCTGCGAACGTCCGCGGAGGCCGCGCTGGAGAAGGAGCGGGATCGCCGCCGGAAGCTCGCCGGCGGGATCGCCGCGGGCGTCGCCGTCCTCCTCGCCCTGGGGGCGTTCGGGTTCGCCCGCTGGACCGAGGGGGAAAAGGCGGCCCGTGCCCGCGCCCTCGTGAAGAAGGAGTTCGCGGCGGTCGCCCCGGAGGTCCGCAACGTCGTCCAGGCGGGAGTCCAGATCCGGGCGAAGCTCGACTCCCTCCGGCGCGAGCAGAAGGAGCTCGGGGCCGACGCTCCCCCGCCCGCCGACATGCTCCAGCTCGCCTCCCGGGCGCTTCCGAAGGGAGAGATGGCGGTGCGGGAGATCTCGATCGAGGGGGACCGCATGCGGATCGCGGGGGACGCGGGGAGCGACGCGCGCCTGGTAGAGACGTACCGGGCCGCCCTCGCGGACGCGTTCGGGCCCGGGTATGCGGCGACCGTGCAGGAGTCCGGAGGAAGCGTGAAGGGGACGTCGGTCAAATTCACCATTCTCGTCGAGAGGAAGGGGGAGCGCCGTGCTTCGTGACCGGGAGAAGCGCGTCCTCGTGATCGGCGGGGCCGCGGCAGCCGTCATCCTTCTCCTTACCTTCGTCGTCATCCCGGGCATCTCGAGGATCAAGTCGCAGGCGCGCGCGGTGGCCTCGGCCGAAAGCGACCTCGCCGAGGTGCGCAAGGCGCGCCCCGAGATCGAGCGGATCCAGAGGGAAACCGGTGCGAAAGCGGGGATCGTCCGGGCCGCCGCCAACGTCAAGGATGCCCCCCTGTCGCGGATCACCTCCACCCTTCAAGAAGCGGGGATCCCGCAGTCGGCATTGAACATCAAGTCGGGCGGAGCGCGCAACGGCGAGATGTTCCGGGAGGAGTCGTTCGACGTCCGGATGGAGAACCTCACGTACCTCGAGGCCGTCACGACGCTGCAGCGGCTGTCGGCGGGGGCGTTGCCGGTCGCCATCCGCTCCGCGTCCCTCAAGAGCCGCTACGACGACGCCCGTTACCTCGATGTGACCCTCCGTGTCGGATACCTCACTCCCAAGCCGTAAGGCGGCGCGTCTCCGTTCCCTCCTGCTGCTCGCGGTGTTCCTGCCGCTGCTGACCGGGTGCCGGTTCGGGGAGAAGCGCCGGACCTTCTCTCCCCCGGACAACGAGCTTCTTCAAACCAAGGCCGACCCGCGGCTCCGCAAGGAGGCGGCGACGGGGGGGGACGAACCGTTCGCTGCGATCGTCGTCTACCGGAACGATGTCTTCCTCGAGCAGTCGGAGTCCCTCCAGCGATCGTCGCTGACGGTCCTGAACGAGCTGGGGAACAGCGTCATCCTGTTGCTGCGCCCCGGGCAGATCGTTCCCCTCCTCAAGGGCCCTTCCCTCCGGAAAGCGGCCTGGTTCGGACCGCAGGGGCTCCTGGCGCGGCTGGAGCCGTCGCTCGAGCTCGACATGCTGTCGCGGTACGGCGCGGGGACCGAGGACCGTGACGCGGATCTCCTGCTTCGGTTCGTGGACGTCGGCGGGGAGAAGGAGGAGCGGCACGTGACCGCCGCGGGGTACCGCATCGTCACCCGGGCCGGGCCGACCTGGGTCGTCGCCGGCCCGATGTCGGGACTCCCGAAGCTGTTGGAAAGCGATCGAATCATCTACATTGAAGGGGCATCTCAAGCGAGGACGATGCCACGCTGAAGGGACAACAGGAACGGATGCATCCGCGCCGATTCGCCGGAACCCTGGCCGGCGGGGCCCTCCTCCTCTACGGGCTCCTGTCCCTTTCCGGCACGTCCGTCGATCCGGACGTCCGGAAAGTCGATCCGAGCCTCCTTCATCCCGACGCCGGATCGACCGTCTCCACCCTGGCGCGAACGTTCGGCGGGGCTCCGGCGGCGGAAACCGCGATCCCGATCTTCCTCCGGTTGGGCGCGGACGACCCCGACCTCCCCGGGAAGGTCCTGGACCTCGGCGGCAGCGCGAAGCGGGTCGCCTCCCGCATCTATGTCGGGGAGATTCCCCCGGGCTCCGTCCGATACCTCTCGAACTGGCCGAACATCGTGTACATCGATGGCGCGAAACGGGCCAGGCGCATGCTCGATCTGAGCCGTCCCGTGGTCTCCGCGGACGTAGTGCAGGCCCCGATGCCGGGTTCGCCTCCGCCCTTCAACACGAGCGGCCTGAAGGGCGACAACGTGTATCTTGGCTTCGTGGACACCGGCCTGTCCGGAGGGCATGCGGATTTTCACATCGGCGGGACGGGTTCGTCGCGCGTAGTCCATTCCTACCCATCGGATGCCATCGCATTGTTAGATTCTGATGGGCACGGAACACACGTCGCCGGGATCGCCGCGGGCAACGGCTTCTCCTCCGGGGGGGCCTACACCGGCATGGCTCCCGGGGCCCCGCTGATGGTCGGGAAGACGTCCTTCACCACCACGGACATCGTCGCCGCCATCGCGGACCTGATCGAGTTCGCGGAGAGGACACCTTCCCGTCCGGTGGCGATCAACCTGAGCCTGGGTCTCGTGACGGGACCCGCCGACGGGACGAGCGGCTTCGAGAGCGCGATCAACTCCCTCGCTACCGGATCCTCGGGAAGTCGTCGGCTCGTCTCCGTCGCCGCGGGGAACGAACAGGATCAGGGCGAACATTTCCGGGCGGTCGTCGGAGAATCCTTTGGAACAAGGATGATCTCCCTCCACCTCCTCCCCTCTTTCCTCCCACAGGTGGATATCTGGGCGCATGGGGCGACGAAAGACCCGGATCCCTATAAGAGGACGGAGTACGACGAGTACACGGTTTCCGTCCGTTTCCCGGACGCGGGCGACGCCGTCACGGTCGTCTCGGGAAGATCGCTGACTTCCCCCCGGGGGTGGATCACCGTATCGAACCGGGTGGACACCAACGTGCCGAACGGCGCCACGCATATCACCGTCGCGCTGGACAATGCCTTGGCGGGGCAAGTGGGGACGATCCGCTTCGACCGGACCAGAAACGGGGGGACGGGCACTCTCGACGGCTATGTCGATATCAACGACGGATTCTTTCTCACTCCCGCGCTGACCGGGAACATCATCGAGCCGGCCAACGGGGACAACGTGATCGCGGTGGGTTCGTTCCAGACGAAAACCGATGCATCCGGCGCATGGGTTCCGGGTTCGCTCGAGATCTCAACCTTCAGCAGCGCCGGCCCAACACGGGACGGGCGGGTGAAACCCGACGTCGCGGCTCCCGGGGAGGTGATCTTCTCGGCGAGATCGGCCCAGGCGACGTTCTCTTCCTCCGAGATCGTCCCCGGGAACGACCAATACGCGATCCTCGCCGGCACGAGCATGGCCGCCCCGCACGTGACCGGCATCGCCGCACTGGTGTGGGAGTCGAACCCGGGACTGACGGGCGCGCAGATGCGGGAACGACTGCGACGCACCTCGGACCCGGTGGCGCCTTCCCCCAACACGACGTGGGGGTTCGGAAAAGTGAACGCCTTGCGGGCGGTGCGGGAGTCGGTGGCGGCGATCACCGCTCCGGCGGTCGCCGTCCCCGGCGATACGGTTTCCCTGTCGTCCGCGAACAGCTCCGCCGCCTTCGCGGGGAACACCTTGTCCTACGCCTGGTCCCTCGCCGGCAGACCGGCAGGCTCCGTCGCGTCGTTGGCGGCGGCCACAGCGAATGCCTCGTTCACTCCCGACACCCCGGGCGACTACACGGTCCGCCTGGCGGTGTCTCAGGGATCGCCGGCGGGGACGCCGCAAGGGGTCGCGACGACGGTGATCCACGTCAACCACCTCCCGGTCGCCGCCTTCTCCGTCCACGCCTCCGATGACGCCGGCCGCCCCGTCACCTTTCCGGGCACGGCGTCCGACGATGACGGCCAGTCGCTGACGCGCCGATGGCTCCTCGTGTCCCGTCCCGCGGGTAGCGCCGCCTCCATCCCCACCGCGAACGTGGACAACGCGGTCTTCACCCCCGACGTGCCCGGGACGTACGAGATCGGCCTGCGCGCGGACGACGGGTTGGACAACAGCGCCCTGGTCGTACACTCGTACACGGCCCGGAACTCGACGGTCGCGTCCCCCTCTTCCGGCGGCGGTGGCGGCGGATGCCTTTCCATCACCCGATCCGGAAGCGAGGCGCCGCCCGGCACGTCGCTCTTCTCCGTCGGAATCCTGCTCCTGCCCGCGTGCGCCCTCGGGTTGCGACGTTTTCTCGGCCGGCGGACCCGGCTCGCACCGATCCGGCATCCCGTTTGCTAACAAGAGGGGGAAAATCCGGGAGGGAACGATGATCCAGGCCGATCCGGGCGCGAGGCTTTCCGTGACCATTTCGAACGGGATGACGGTCGAGGTGCGGCTGGGGCAGAAAGAGGTCAAGATCGGCCGGGGACACGAGGCCGACCTCCAGCTGCCGGACCCTTCCGTTTCGCGCCTCCACGCCAAGGTCTTCCGCGTGGGCCGGCAATATTTCCTCGCGGACCTTCGCAGCCGGAACGGCACGCACGCCGACGGCAAGCGGGTCACCCGGCTTGCCCTGGAAGACGGCAGGATGTTCCAGGTGGGCCCGTTCCGGATCCACTTCCATCGCCCCGTTTCCGGGTTCCCCGCGGGCGAGGAGCCGACGGTCCCCCCGGGGACGAGGCGCGCCATCGCCGGTCCCTCCGCCGCGGGACCGCTTCGCGCCCCGACGCGGACAGGGGCGCCCACGGCCACCGGCGAAGCGCCGTTCGGCCTGATCGGCGGATCCTCCCAGGTACGGAAACTGGTCGCGACGATCCGCCGCGTCGCCGCATCGGACGTGCCGGTCCTGATCGAGGGGGAAACGGGGAGCGGCAAGGAACTGGTCGCCCGGGGGATCCACGACGCCTCGGCGCGCCGGGAGCGCCCGTTCATCGTCGTCAACTGCGGGGCGATCTCGCCCGAACTCATCGAAAGCGAGCTGTTCGGACACGAGAAGGGGGCGTTCACCGGGGCCACCGCGCAGCGGAAGGGGGCGTTCGAACTCGCCAACAGCGGCACGATTTTCCTGGATGAAATCGGGGAGTTGCCGTTTTCCCTTCAACCAAAACTTTTACGATCCCTCGAGCAGAAAGAGGTCAAGCGGGTCGGGGGGAACGACCTGCTGCTGGCCGACGTGCGGATCCTCGCCGCCACGAACCGGAACCTCCGGGAGGAGATCGCCCGCAAGACGTTCCGGGAAGATCTCTATTTCCGCATCGGCGCCATCACGATTTCGATCCCTCCCCTGAGGGACCGGCGGGAGGACGTGGCCCCGATCGCCCGCCACTTCCTTTCCGAAATGGGGGATCACACCTCGGGGACCGTCCCCGGACTCTCCCCCGCCGCACTGGACGCCCTGATCTCCCACGACTGGCCCGGGAACGTGCGCGAGCTGCGGAACGCGGTCCAGCGGGCCGTGGTGATGGCGGAAAGCGCGGAACTGACCGGACCGGATTTCTCCTTCCTGCGCCAGGCGGCGAAGCCGGGGGCGGAAACGGAAACCCCATCCGGGCTCTCGCGCTGGGAGCGGGCGGAGCGGACGAACATCCTCGGCGAACTCGCCCGCCAGATGGGGAACAAGACGAAGACGGCGCGTGAACTCGGGATCGCCAAGTCGACCCTGTTCGAGAAGTTGAAGAAGTACGGGATCCGCACCGCGGAGTTCGACCGGTAAACGGACGCGGCGTTCGAAACCTGGACCGTTTTCGCCCCACAATCCCTTCCCCGAACCTCTCCTCCCCGTAACCCTTCGTTCCGACGCGCGATTCAGGGGCCCGACTCATGCCGCGACCGGGTACGCCCCTTGCTCCTCCCCCCTCATCCAAATTCACCGCAGGAGGTGGGGAGATGGGAAAGGGAACCGGAAGGAACCGCAGGGGGCAGGGGCTCACGGAGTACATCATCATCGTGGCGCTCGTCGCCATCGCCGGGATCGGGATCGTCAACATCTTCGGCAACCAGCTTCGGAACCAGTTCCACACGATCGTCAAGGCGATGTCTGGGAGCACGACCGGGACCGTCAAATCGCTCGCGAGCGAAGCCGGAAAGGAAGCCAACCAGAAGAACCTTTCCACCTATGCCGGCTCGAAGTGAGCGGGGGGCGGCGATGATCGAATTCCTCTTCGCGGGGGTCCCTCTCCTCCTCCTGATGCTGGCGATCGTTCAGCTGTCCCTTCTCTGGGCGGGGAAGAGCGCCGTCGACACGGCGGCGCACCTCGCCGCCCGGAAATTCGCCCGCGTCGCCAGGGGAGACTTCCGCAAGGCCCGCGAGGCGGCTTTCCTCGAGGCGTTCCAGGTGTGCCGGAACCGGCCCGGGGGATCGCTCGGGTCGGCCGCGATGACCGCACTCGACGTCACGAAGGACGGCGAACGGGGGGCCGACCGCGCGGACGCCGGCGAGGCGCTCTGCGTCCGCCTGACCCACGGCGTCGAACTGATCGTCCCCTGGATCGACCGGATCCTGTTCACCCTTTCCCCGGGAAAGAAGCTCCGCCTCGGGGGCCACTATTACCTGATGCTGCAATCGACCCGCTGGGTGACGGTGGAGTGACCATGATCGGATATTTCTCGCGGCAGGCGGTGCAGCTGCGCGCAGGAAACCGCGGGCAGGCGGCGGTCCTCTTCCTGGTCGTCGCCGTTACCCTCCTCGTGGTGGTCTTCGCCTCGATCCGTCTGCACCACATCGCGGTCGCGCGGGTGACCACGGCGGATTCGGTCGACGCGATCGCCCTGTCGGCCGCCACCTGGGAGGCGCGGTGCCTGAACCTGATCGCCGCGCTGAACGACGGGGCGATCCAATGTTTCCGCGTCATACGGTATACGTGCGTGGTGTGGGCGGCGCTGGCCGTGGCCGCGGCCTTCGGGTACGGCGTCCCGGCGTTCGCGCTGTACACCAGGGAAGCCCGAAGACTCATCGCCGGCTACTGGGACACGGCGCACCTGCTCGTCTCCTGGTCCGGGAAGATCCGGAAGGCAGCGCCGTACCTGGTCCTCGCGGAAGTCGCGGCCTTGTCGAAGGAGCGGAACGTTCCCGGGATCCTTTTCCCCCTGAATCCCGCCGGCGCCCACGACGGAAAGAACACGCTCGAGCTCCACGTGGCGCCCGGCGCGCCGGTCTACCTCACGGACGCCATCGCGCCCATCAGCGCCGCGTTGAACTGGTTGAAGAGGAGCCGGATCCTCAAGAGCGCCGCGGCGACGGTGATCTTTCTCCTCGACGCGGCGATTCGCACGATCGTCGGAACGGACAAGGGACCGATCCGGATGCTCGAACCCGAAGAGGATTTCCCGAAGCGCCAGTTCGTCCGGTTCGAGGGGATCCACACGGTTCCCGCCCTCCCCATCCCGATCCTCGACGAACAGGGGAAGCGGCGTGTCTTCGAAGAGGCGACGGCGCAACCGTACGGAGGAGGATCGGCGGAGATGACGTGGAGATCGAGACTGGCCGAACGGGAGGGGAAGAAATGAAAAACCGCCGTACGTCGCCCCGTGGGCAAGCGCTCGTCGAGACGGTGCTGGCGCTTCCCCTGCTCCTGATCCTTCTCGGCGGCGGGTACTGGTTCTACCGCAACCTGTCGCTCTTCTCTGCCGCGGAGAGCGCCGCGCACGCACAGATGCTGCGGTCCGGAAGGCGCCTGCCGGGGATCGAGCGCCGACTTTCCGGAACGATCCTTCCCGGGGACAAGGCCGCGCGCATCGAGGCGCGCAACGATCCCCTGACCGGAGAAGTGCCGCTGTTCCGCGGTTTGGCGGGCAGGACGGTCGCGGCCGCGGACGTCTCCCTCGGAAAGGAGCCCGTGGGAGCGTTCCTCGATCCGCCGTCCCACGCGTTCCGTCGAGAGGCGGAAGGCGCCGTCGATTGCTGGGGGAGGGATACACCCTCCGGCGCGACGGTCCGACGGACCGTAAAAGGGATCCTGTTGACGGGGGTGCTCCGATGAACCGGAAGATTCTCGCCGGGCTCGCCGCCGCGGCGGCGCTGTTCGTGTCGCTTTGCCTCACGGGAAGCGGCAGCGCCCGCAGGAAGGGGATCTCCTCGACCCGCCGCGTCGTCATCGACGGCAGATCGTTCGTCCCGGACGAATCGTCGCTGGACGAAGGCTCTCTTCTGGCGAGGGAACTCGGCAGGCTGGGCGTCCGCCTCCCCGACGGATTCACCCCGCCCGAGGAAACGGGTCCATCGCACCCGTTGTTTTCCGGACGGCTGATCGATTCCCGGTCACGGTCGCTCGACGCACCCCGGATCCCCGCGGGATGGACCGCGGAGCACACCCTCCGGATGGAGGGGGAAGGATCACCGGTCGACCTCGTTCTCGGAAAGCTGTCCGGCCCCGGGTCTTCCACCCGTTTCCGCCTGCTCTCCTCCGGCTGGAGATCCGTATCCGACGGGAAGGATCCTGGAGCAACGCGCGTGCTTCGAATCACGCGTGGAAAGGAGACCACCCTTGTTTGCCTCGATGAAGCGGAAGGCACGTTCCTTCTCTTCCGCGCCGTGGGCCGGTAAGGTCCGGACGCTGCTCCCCCTCCTCGCGGGTCTCCTCCTGTGCGGCTTCGCCCTGGCCGCCGCCGGGCGCAGGGTGGCGACCGTGGAAAAGGACATCCGCCGGCAGGCGAATCCGGTCGAGGTGGTCGTCGCCTCGGTGCCCATCCACGGCGGAGAGACGTTCCGCGTGGAAAACCTCGCGAAAAAGGCGGTCCCCTCCGCGGGAACGGGGCAACGCAACGTGCCCGCCTCCGACTTCGAGCTGCTGGTGGGGGCGCGCGCCAAGACGGCGATCGATCCAGGAGAACCGGTATTGTGGACCGACGTCGAGGAACCGTACGACACGGACGCCTTCTCGAGGACCGTCCTTCCGGGCCGGAGGGCGATGACGCTCGGGGTGGACGCGACATCGTCGTTCGCCGGCCTGGTGCACCCGGGGGACCGGGTGGACCTGCTCGTCGAACGTTCCGGGGCGAATTCCGCCGACTGGGTTCATGACATCCCCGTGATCGCCGTGGACCGGGATCACAACCGCCTCGCGCACCCTTCCGACCCGGAGGATACGGCCACCGTGACCCTGATGGTCACCCCGGTGGAAGGGAACCGGATCGCACGGGCCTCCGGAAAAGTGCACTGGTTCCTGCGCAACCCCGACGACAACACGGTCGCCCCCGGCCCCCCTGCAAAACGGGTGGCGTTCCGCGCCGTGGAGATCTGGAAAGGCGGGGTGAAGGTTTCGACGGTCCTCGCCGCGAAGGGGGAATCCGAATGAGACGCCTTCTTCCCCGTGCCATGCCGGTGCAGCGTCTCGCCGTCGTCGCCCTCTCGCTGTTCCTGGCCTTCGCGTCCGGCGCCGCATCCATGGCCTCCGAGACGATCCGGATCCGCCCCGGGTTCCAGCAGATCCTCGAACGACCCGGCGTGTCGCGCCTTTCCGTCGGAAACCCCGAGATCGTCGAGGCCCAGCCCCTTTCCCACGGCGGGGGGATCCTCGTGGTCGGGAAAAAAGAGGGGGAAACCGACCTTGTCCTGTGGGAAAAGAGCGCGAGGACGGTGTGGCACGTCGAAGTCCGATCCGGAAAGGGATCGATCTCCGAGGACGCCCGGGCGTTCGCGGGCGCGTTCCCCGGCGTCACCGTCGTCGAGGCGGGCGGGTCGGTGATCCTCAGCGGTCCCGTGACGACGTCGCAGGATAAAACCGTGCTCGAGGCGTACGCCCGCGCCCACCCCGGGGTCCACCTCCGGCTCTCCCTGCCCGAGGAGAAGAAAACCCTCCTTCTCTACGACCTGAAGATCATCGAGATCGGCAGGGGAGAGACGGCGCAACTGGGCATCCGCTGGCCGGATTCGCTTTCGGCAAAGGGAACGTTCGCCGTGGAGACAAGGACCGGGAGGACGATCGAAGTGGGCACGGACTTCGAGGCGCGACTGAACCTCCTCATGGCGAACGGAAAGGCGAGGATCCTCTCCAATCCACGCCTCGCGTGCGAGAGCGGCGGGGAGGCGCAGTTCCTCGCGGGGGGGGAGATCCCGATCGTGATCATCACGCCGGAGACCCGGACCGTGAAGTGGAAGACGTACGGCATCATCCTGAAGATCCGCCCCACCATGGCGGAGGGGGGAAAGATCCGCACGCAGGTGAACGCGGAGGTGAGCGCGGTGGACCACGGAAGCGGAACGTCCGAGGTCCCGGGATTTCTCACCCGGCGCGTATCCAGCCTCTTCTCCACGTCGCCGGGAGAAACGGTAATGCTGTCGGGCCTGGTGAAGAGCGAGATGGCGAAGGATATCGCCAAGGTCCCGCTGCTGGGGCAGATCCCCGTGATCGGCGAACTGTTCAAGTCGCGCAGCTTCCGCGAAAACCGCACGGAGCTCGCGATCTTCATCACCCCGGTCGTGGTGTCCGGGGACGCCGCCGCCGAAGCCGCGGAGTGGGACCGGAAAGCGGAGAAAGAGAGGGAGCGCCTCCGCTTCCGGCTGATGGATTGACGACCACGAATGAGGAGGTATCGATATGAACGGTGACATCCGACGGACACTGCACCAGGCGGTGCTGTCGCGCCTCGACGCAAGGAAGACGGGCCTGCCGTTTTCGGAGGACGTCGGCCGCTGGCGGGACCGCGCCGCGGAGTTCCTGCAGGCGGAGATGTGCGGACTGTCGCTCGGGGACGCGGAACGGGACGCCTTGCGGCGGGAGATCCTCGACGAGATCTTCGCCTTCGGCCCGATCACTCCCCTGCTCTCCGATCCCGCCGTCTCCGAAATCATGGTGAACGGATTCGAGTCGATCTACGTGGAGCGGGGCGGGCTGTTGGCCCGTCACGAAGGCTCCTTCCTGTCGGAGGAGTCTCTCCGGGCGACGATCGACCGGATGGTGTCCAAGGTCAACCGCCGCCTCGACGAATCGTCCCCCTACGTCGACGCCCGGCTCCCGGACGGGTCGCGCATCAACGCGATCATACCGCCGGTGTGCCTCACCGGGGCGTGCCTGACGGTCCGCAAATTCCGGAAGGATCCGTTCTCCCTCGAGGAACTCGTCCGCATCGGGTCGGTGGCCCGGGATGCCGCGGATTACCTGCGAGAGACGGTTCAGGACCGGCGCAACGTCATCGTCTCCGGTGGGACCGGCTCCGGAAAGACCACCCTCCTGAACGCCCTGTCCCAGTTCATCCCGGAGGAAGAGCGGATCGTGACGATCGAGGATGCGGCGGAGATCCGGCTTCAGAAGCCCCATGTGATCCGCCTCGAGGCGAGGCCGGTCAACATCGAGGGGTCGGGGGCCGTCACCATCCGGGACCTCGTCCGCAACTCCCTCCGCATGCGCCCCGACCGGATCATCGTCGGGGAGTGCCGCGGCGATGAGACGCTCGACATGCTGCAGGCGATGAACACGGGCCATGACGGCTCGATCACCACGGGGCACGCGAACACACCCCGGGACATGCTCCGCCGCCTGGAGACGATGATCCTGCTTTGCGGGGTCGAGATCCCGATCCGCGCGATCCGCGAGCAGATCGCCTCCGCCCTCGACGTCATCGTCCACACGGGGCGGATCGCCGGCGGGAAAAGGGCGGTCACGTCGATCACCGAAATCACCGGCATGAACGAATCGCAGATCCTGCTCCAGGAACTGTTCCGGTGGTCGAAGGGGACCGCGGCGGGCGGCGGAGCCGGCCGCCTCGTCGCCACCGGCATCCCTTCCCGGTTCCGCCGCGCGGGAGGCGACACGTGGGACTGACGCTCGCGGAAGCGGGGATCTTCGTCCTGGGCGCCGCGCTGGTCTCCCGGTTTCTCGTTTGCGCCGGGCTGCCGAAGGCGCGCACAAGGTTCGTCTCGGCGACGAACCGTCACTCCGACGAACTACGCGAAGAGTTCGTCCTCCTGCCGCCGGCGCGGATCGCCGCGGTCCTGCTCGTTTCCGCCGCCGTGCTCGGGGGGGCGGCGCTCGCGTCGACCCGGTCCTATGCCGTCGCGGCGGCATCGGGAGCCGCCCCGGTTCTCTTCGCCGGCCTTCTGGTCCGGTGGTACCGCAACCGGCGAAAGCGGTCGATCCTCTCCCAACTGCCGACGCTCCTCGACCTTCTGTCCGGGCACGTGAGAGCCGGACACAGCCTGTCGGAGTCCCTCGCCGAGACCGTCCCGCTGCTGCCCGCCGGAATCCGGGAAGAAATGGCGTGGGTCCTGCAGATGAACCGACTGGGCACCCCCCTGGCGGAGGCCCTGACGCAATGGGGGGAACGGATCCGCTCGGAGGAGATCTCCCTGTTCGTTCGCCCCCTGCGGGCGGCGATCCCCGGAGGTGGGAACGTCGTGGACCTGCTGGAGCGCACCCGGGACATCCTCCGGCTCCGGAGGCGGACGGCGGAGAAACTTCGCAGCATGACGGCCCAGGCCCGGCTGCAGGCGCTGGTCCTGACGCTTCTGCCTCCGGCGTTCGCGGTCGCCCTTTCGGAGGTCGATCCAGGGTTCTTCCCGAACCTCCTCGGCACTCCTCAGGGAAAATCGATCATGGCGATCGCGTTCGTCCTCCAGGTCCTCGGATGGATCACCATACGAAAGATCCTGTCGGTGCGGCCATGAGGGCGCGGGATTTCCTCCTCATCGGGGCGCCGCTGCTCCTCGGCGGATCCCTTCTCGCCGCGTTCCTTCTGCGGACGTGGAGGGAGCACTCCGTCGCGCGCTCCGTGCTGGCGTACCGGTCGGCGCATGGCCGCCTGACGGAGTGGATGGTCAAGAAACGGCTCCTTCGCTTTCCCGGGGCTTGCCTCGTCACTTCCCCAAGGCACTGGGCGCTCGCGGAGCTTTTCGCGCTGCTCGTCTTCCTCGCCGCCGTTTCCGGCGACCGCTCGGCGTCCGGGGTGGCCCAAGCGGCGGCGGCGGCCGCGCCGCTCGGCTTCGGCGTCGCCTGGATCTCCCTGCGCGGAGCCGCGCGGGAGGCGCTTCGCTCGGTGGTGCGCGACCTCCCGGTAGCGTGCTTCCTTTTCTCTCTCCTCCTCGAATCGGGAATGGGCGCCTCTTCGGCGCTGCAGGAAACGTCGGGCTCCATCCCGGAGGGGGCCCTCGCCCGCGAACTGGGAAAGATGGTCCGGTCCCGCTCGCTCGGCGTTCCCCGGGGGGAATCGATCGAGCGATCGCGGCGGCGCGTGGCCGTCGAGGAGTATCGCCTGTTCCTGAACCACGTCCTGCAGGGAGAGCGGCTCGGGATCGGGCTGTCGCGGAGCCTTCGCGAACTCTCCGCGAAGATGCTGGAAAGCCAGGGGCGCCGGGCGGAGACGATCGCCCAGCAGGCGGCGGTAAAGATGCTCTTTCCCCTGGTCTTCTTCATCTTCCCCGCCGTGTTTCTCATCATCCTCTCCCCGGTGATCCTTGGCCTGTGGGACAGGCTCGCGGGGTGAACCTCATGGAACACGGAAATCGAATCCGCACATGGGCGGCGCTGGCCGCGGCCTCTTTCCTTCTGTGCACGGCGGTTCCCGGATCCCTGGAAGCCGGATCCCCGCGGGGAGGAGACGCCGCCCTCGCATCCGGAGGCGGAAAATCCGTCCGGCTGTCCCTCAAGATCTCCGGCGCGAAGAAGAGGAAACGCCAGGTTTCCTTCTACAAAAGCGTGGCGCGGCAGGCGAAACTCAAGACTACCTTCGGCCGGAGCCCGTCATCGGGACGATGATCTTCGGGTTGTCGCCGGGGCGGACGACGACGACCCTCACCCGATCGACCCCGAGCGGCTCGTTTACGAAGCGGAGCCGCTGCTCTCCCGCCGGGAGGCGCACGGCGGTCAGCGGGGTCTCCCCGAGCAAACGGCTCCCGAGGTAGACTTTCGCCCACGGGATCGCCTGGATCGCCTCCACCGTCCCGATCAGGGGCTGCAATTCGACGCGGAATGCCGGTCCCGCCGCCAACGCATCCGTCGGGACGGATAGACGCCTGTACCCGTCCCTCGAGAGAACGATCTTCCCGCCCGGGAGGGAGGCGACGTCCATCCGCAGCGGCGTCTTCCCGATGGACTCACCGCTCTCCAGCAACACGGACGCTCCCGGGGGATCGGTCTCGACCCGGACGAGGCGCGCCACGGGCTTGGCCGGAGTCGCCGGCGGATCGGGAGTTCGCGGAGTCACC